>Ga0065711_1000585_pt1 | contig 71753 bp, 27 predicted proteins | sample Hoacrofraction12_FD_59098 | JGI IMG/M metagenome (GOLD analysis project Ga0065711, IMG submission 59098) | Hoatzin crop microbial communities from Cojedes, Venezuela - Epithelial fraction 12 v2 (version 2) | ecosystem: Host-associated > Birds > Digestive system > Esophagus > Crop | place... | reverse complement strand
CTATTTCTGAATATTGCTCAATTCCAGTATCAGTATCATCTTGCATGTGGGACGCTTATCATGTCACCTTTATCCTTAGAGTCCATTTCTGAATACTTTTAGATTCCTCATTGTGATGTCTTCTGGTAAAAATAGGTTGCATGCTGTGGGAATATGTAGTTACGAACATGTCAAAATAATACGTGGTAGAATGGTACCAGTCAGTATTATTCAGTAAATACCTGTGAACCTGAGCATAGATTCAATTATGGTAGTGCTTAGGAATTTTTGCTGGCTTTTCTGAACTTTATAACCTTTGCATGCAGCCCTGTGGAGATTTCTGAAGTTTACAGTTTGCTGGTGAAATTCTGCAGCACCTTCCACGAGCTCCTGACAGGCTTCACGTTACATTTGAGGACTTACACGTTTGAACTTTGCTTGAAATTGCACAGAGTGCTGTTCCAAATCAGCATTCCTTCAACTTCTGTGTGAGGTGGATGGCTTTACATTTCTTGTTTCTAGAAAGAAATCCGTGATTTACATATATGTACCAAACTGGCCCTGGAAGGAGTGCCATGGCGTCGGCTCGAGGATTACCTCTCCTAGGCCAGAAATCACTAGGCTGCTGTGCCACCAGTTTAAGTGATTGGTTGCTAATATTTGTACTAATATATGATGCAAACCCGTTTTCCACAGAACAGTTTGTGTTCGCAACACAACCATTTGTTCTGCTCTCTGCTAGTGGTACCATTGTCGCAAGCATCTGTAGCAGGAGACTGCTGTAGATGGCAGTGTCAGGCTGGAGAAACGATGGGAGAATTTTTGGTGACTACCATCACAGGATGTGACAATTAAATTTAAAACCTGAGTTTCTGTCCCTGGTAATTTAAGTTTTCTTACCCAATATAGCTTGGGTAAATATCATTGCTTTTGTTGACTTTTTGTTTTATTATCCATGTCAAACAAGAAATCTCCTTATATGTTTTAGGCAAGTATCTAGAAACATGGAGTAGAAATGTAGTACGTGTTCACTCTGATATTTAAGACTCAATTCTTGAAAATTTGTACATTAGAAAAAAAAGATTCTCATAAATCCTTCATCATGCTTTTAAATGGGCTGGAACAGAGTCTGTGATAATACCAATAGTATTATTAATGTCTATAACATATTAGCCCATGCTTCACAGTATTTTGTTTTATTTCAGTTACGTAAGAGCTCAGATAATTAGAGTGCTTTGAAAGGAGTTTAAATACAAGTGTCAGTCATCATTGTAAATGAGTGATCATTAGGATGTGGATGTATTTTATTCTTTGCATCATAGTACGTGATTTGTCTTGGAGCAGAAATTGCAAGGCCTCCAGACCAGGCCATGACAGGGCGTACAAACTTGGTATAGAAATCCATGCCAGAGCACCTTTCTGCAGCAAGACAGGAACTTCTCTGTGTGCTACATAGGTAAGCGAGTGAAGACATTCAGCAGTTCTATAGGATATTACTGTCTTTTGAATTGAATACTTGGTATATTCTTATTTAAACAGGATTTGGTTTTCAAAGACAGGCTCTTTGCACAATGCATCTCTGAAAAAGAATCTTTATCTCAACTTGTGGAAGGTTTTATTTGGAAACAGAACACCTGTATCACTGCAGGACTTTCACTGTGATCATCATAGATGTACCTGACAAGTTGCATAAAAACAACATAGCGGAGTTTTGTGGGGTTTTTTTTAGGGATGAAATCAGCTACTACATTCTTTTTATTACTTAATATTTTATTTCAGATATCTTTACTAAAAATCTAATTCCATGCAAAAGCAATAATAATTTGAATAGGTGCTGTAGTTCTGTGGAAAAAATGCTACATACTTTTGTACTTAGTATGAAGTAAGTACAGACTGCTGCTTCCAGAAAGCACGCTGATTTTCTCTTATGGTAGAAGCAGGCTTACTTCTTGAGAGTGGCAACCCTACAGCTGCTGGGCAAGAGCATGACTTTAACCTCTGTGCATGTGATGAAATACCATAAATCATCCTGAAGTTAGTGTTGTGTCATAGTTTAACCCCAGCCAGCAACTAAGCACCACACACCGGCTCACTCACCTCTCCCCACCAGTGGGATGGGGAGGAGAATCAGGAAAAAAAAGTAAAACTCGTGGGTTAAGATAAAGATAGTTCAATAGGACAGCAAAGGAAGAAATAACAATGATAATAATAATAATAGAATGTACAAAACGAGTGATGCACAGTGCTGTTGCTCACCACCCACTGGCCAATGCCAAGCCTGACTCTGAGCAGCGATCTCGGCGCCCGGCCAAGTCCCCCCAGTTTATATGGTGAGCATGATGTTGTACAGTATGGAATATCCTTTGGGCCAGTTTGGGTCAGCTGTCCTGGCTGTGCTCCCTCCCAGCTCCTTGTGCACCTTCTCACTTGGTAAACCATGGGACGCTGAAAAAGGCCTTGACCTAGTAGAAGCGCTACCTAGCAACAACTAAAACTGTCAGTGTGTTATCAACATTATTCTCACACTAAATCCAAACCACAGCACTATACCAGCTACTAGGATGAAAATCAACTCTGTCCAAGCCAATACCAGGACAGTTGGCACTGAGGGTAAAATGACAGACAACAAGTAACGTAACAATTGTTTTTAATTGTACTGTAGCAGTGTAGACTGTTCTTAAGTGGGTAGTTCCACACGTTGCTGTTTAACAAGTAATTTTACTAGACTTCACAGAATTCATTAATCTCTCCTTTCTTTTCCCTAGTGTGACAAGTTTTGAAATGAGTTAGAAGGAAAGCTGTATGCATTAGCTTAATCAGAATTTGTTCTGAAATTGTTTAATGGATCCTGGTTAGTCTACAGATGGACTTTCAGCTTGAATATTATTAAATGAACATGTTCAGTACCTTAAAATTCTACATTTTATATACATAAAAAGTTGCATGCGTTGCTCATTTGAGACATTTGTAGCAATATGTATTCTGAGAGAGAGGTTGTTTTGTCTATTAAAAGTTTCATTAGACGATTGTTGTTAGAAGATTTAAAATTAGAAATCGAATAACATGATCTGCATCTTTCCTATTATATTTGCCTATTTCTTCTGTCTCCTGATTAACTGTGATCATCATTAACAGCAAGCCTGTCTTCCTATGAGGTCTGGAGCTAGTAAAGCTCATTTTCTTACGAATTTTTATCTCATGGTTCATCTGATGATTCTGATCAGTGGTTTTACTGTGTTGAAGGCATGGTAAAGCTTCTCTCCATGTGTGCTCTGCTGATGTGTAATCTGATGTGAATCCATACTCCAGCCTTTATTTCATTAGAGACATTTATTGGAGCTGTTCATCAGAAGCTTGTTCTTCACTTGGCCATCTGTTTCCATAAAACATGTAGTGATTTAAGTACCTTTAAGGTCGCTATCCTGTCAAAAATCAGGAATATCTGCCAAGTGGTTGAAAACTGTTGGGAGGGGAAGAGAGAGATGTTTGCAGACCTCGTGATCACATAAGCTTCTTAGCTTTAGCAAAGCAGACCCGAAATCTGTATTTGAATTATTCTGCAGCACTTGAGATTCTGATGCTCTCCTTAAGGAGATACATCTCAAAAAAGAAATTTGTTTGTGTATGAGAAGTTTAAAACATGTGCTGAAACCAGATAATATTTCTTGGAATGCCTAGTGTCAACAGGAGATTCCTAAAAATACTAGTTTATTTTTAATAACATTTCAGACCACATTTAAAATTTTTTTTTTGCCTAATTTTCATGGATATTTTGAAAGCAGAAATAGCTATAATTTATTCAGGCAAAACATTTTGTGAGCGTGTATCTTACAGCTTAATATTCTGCATATCTTTGCAAGAGTTTATACAAGGAGCACAGTCACATGTGAGATTGGGACATCTGTCAGAAAGAATAGCTTTAATATATACTACAAGGATAAAACTCCGGCTCCTCCTATGAGAAATACTTGTGGAATCACATACTCCAACACAATGTTTGACTCAGTTTATGTAAGGATGGTTTTTATGAAATCTTATTGCAGTTCTGGCCTGTTGCGGTGTCATTTAGCAATCTTGTCTGGCAGTCGTATTAGAGAAGTCATCTTGAAGTTAATCCATACCATGCAAATAGGAAGTTGTCCCATAACAAATGAAAATCAATATCCTATTTGTTTTAATTGCAGAAAGAATAGAAAACTGTTTTCTGTCAATAATGATTATTCGTAATTAAATCTTGCAGCACTCAGAAGTGTGCTATTGGTATTGACATGCTGTACATTCTCAACATTTTCGTCTGTTTATACAGGAGATGAGAAGTGAAAACCCAAAGAGAGAGAGAAAAGGAAAAGCAAAGACTGCAAAAATAAACATGATTTCGGAATTAAGGAAAACCGATTGATGTGAAGGCATTGGAGAGGGTGAGATTTGGATAGAGATGGGGTGAATGAAGAGCATAATAAAGGATGAAGGGAGAGAAATCGCCATTTAAAGGAGAAGAGAAATGACGGCAGGTAGAGCCTTTTGAAAATCAGCAGTGTCCCAGTTGAAGTACAGCGTATAACTCTGTGTCTACTAATTTGTATACATTCTTCAGAAGAGTCTGTGTTATTCTATTTCATGTCAAGCTGACTTTTTGAATAGCTTCTTACATTTCATTGCATGATTTGTTAGCTGTAACTAATTTGCAAGTCATAAATCACCTGAGACTGATTCTTCACTGTTCTCAGAGTTTGTATATTGATAAGAAAAAGTAGAAAACACTGTAAGCCTGGGCAGTCAGCATCAGAGCCACGTGAGAATTTTGTAGGGCTGATTTTCCACATTTAGGGACAACACTGGAAGGTATAACAAGGACTTTCTGTTACCACATAGGCTTAGGAAATTCGTGCTGCAGTGATATTTCTTCCTCAGACTAAGCATGGTAAGCAAATGGACTACGGCCATTTACAGTAGTCTCATGAGAAAACAAGCAGATGCCCTTCAGATCAAAAATAATTGTTTTATGTTGCTCTTGCAGTTCCTAAAATGCTTACTAATGGCATCTCAGAAGGTAAAAATACTTAATTTGTTTCCACTTTTTGCATACATACAGTATCTTGTATACTAGATGGAAAATGCTGCCATCGTAAAAAGAAGAAGAGAACAGCTGCCTATATATTTAGCCCTGACTGTTGTCTTTTAGGTCAGATTGAGTGTTTCTGGAAGGAGGAGGGAAGGTCAGTTACCCTCAAGGAAGGTGTGATCCAACTGGAGCAGCTTCTGAGGTGTAAGGAAGAGGAGGAAGTGGGGAGAGAGGCAGAGGCTGCAGCGCAGGTAGAGGTTGGGAGACGGAGCAGCGTGGGTCTGCCTCCAGCGGCAGTCAGGCCTCAGCGGCTCCTTCTGTACTGCTGCGGCTGCAGGTCAGGACTTGGACGTGATGCTGAGCTGACCTCAGTCTGGAGCAGCTCTGTTGTGTGGAGAATGAAAGCAGATCCAAGGGCAAGGTGACTGGTGAGCAGTGTGGACAATTGGGGTTTGGTGCTCGGGCTTGCTTCTTGTCCTTCCTTTTGTCCTGCAGTGTGGACATGGGTCAGAAGCAATGGGGAAAGAAAAGGTTGATTTTTAGGGAGCTAAAGCTGTACAAGCTTATGGAAATACCATTTTGTTGATGCTGCTATTTAGGAGAAGCTGTTCTAAATGATTTATTCATACTTGGAGGAGGCCGTGTGGATGCTTTTCTCCCTAGGAAGCCACTGAAGATTGGTGGGTTGGAAGTAAGGTCCAGAGGAAAGAACAGCTCCTGCATGGACATAGTGGTTATGGGTTAGATTTGATTTTGAGCTTTTAAAATAGAGTCAACTGGCAACAAACTAGCTTGGATTCTTCTTGTGCGCAGTTATGTTGCTTAAGGTTCCTATTTTTGTGTTTTAATAAAATAAACTTCAGAGACCAGCACCTGTGGTTTGGGGTTTTCTTTTGTTCTTCTTCCTCTCTCTGTCTGCCTTTTTAATGGTGTCACATAAAAATGGGATAGGGAAACAACACTGTTCCATCTGAAGTCTGCATTGGGTTTCGCTGCAAATGCTAATGCGATTTACACAAATATGAGGCCAATGGAACAGTCAAGAACGTGTTCTTATCTCTGACAGATCAAACAGTGTGCAAAGTTCAGTGTAAACACAGGTGTTTAATGTGCTGGCTTGATTGGCTTTTGTCAGCTTTCCACTGAATTTCTTGAATGAACTTAGAAGTTAAATTTATAAGCATATTTAATGAAGTTTGGTGGTTGTGGTTTTTTTTTTTAATGTGTTGTTATACATAAAAATAGGAAAGACTAAGATTCCCTTAGTTCCTATGGTCACAGTTATTAGTAGAGGGAAACACACTATGGGAAGGGGAGGTTGCTGTAGCTGCCTTTTTTTCATTGTCTTTAAGGTAATTTTTTATGCTGTCTTTGTCCTATCAGTACTTTGTTTCTTCTGACTTGTAAGCATTGCTGTGGAGATTTTTCTCCCCTTAATAATTCTAGTCTATCAATTCACATGCTAATACCTAGCTTTGAGGTATATGGTAGCAGTATGTAAGGTCCCGCTATTCACTAATGAGTCTCCATTCTTTGAACAATCTGATTATGTTCCCCATCTCTTGGGAGCATCCACATGCTGCCTCCAGGACTCCAGAACAATTTGTGAGTGATGAAATTCTGATGGTTCTTAGGCCACTGAATCCATCTTGCAAACAGCAGTATTCAAATGACGTCTGAAGCAGTCTGTAGTATTATGACTCTACTTCTAATTTCTGCTACTATTAAAAGGTGAAGGAGAGGAGGAGTTGGCTGAGCTGGTTTTCTGTTGTTTTCAAAGATTTAAATTAATTGTATAGGTTGGTTGGTTGGTTGGTTTTTTTACCCCTGGGAGATGGGGAGGAATAGATATATCCTTAATATGCCATGTAAGCCATATCTGAGCATCGCTATGGCAGGTAGTTCATTATATACAGTTTGTGGCTGTGAAACTATTACAGTAGCAGTTACAGTAGATTAAAATTATAGATTAAAATTTTATTATATCATAAAAACTGAAAAAGAGTGCAAAAGGCAATAGTTAAACTGCTGCCTATTGATAGAGTACTGTGATACTGTGGTGGGTGAAAAGTGAGCATCAGCATGTCTGAAAAAGAAAAAGTACGCTTGCAGGTGACAGGTTACTTTGCTTACTGGAAATTATAGAAGGTTCTGAATAATTTTGTGTTGTGTCAAATTCCGTATTGACATGTATTAGGATCTACTTCTTCAACAAAAGGAATAAAATAAAATACATAAACACCACTGAGACAAGAGAGTAAATACTGCTCTGTGTTGATGGCTTAATAGATAAGATAGGCTCTGAAATTTTGTTTTTCCTGACCCAGCCATAGGAATTGGTTGTCAGCAAAGACATGAAGATCTCTGTTTACATACAGCCATTTGCTGTCCAGAAAGAGAGCAGAAACAGAAGCTGGAGACTGGCAACAATGATCAATAGGTTTTGGAAAACCTTCTGTATAAAGCAAGACTGAGAAGATTGGCACTTTTCAACTTTTTCCACTTAGAACTATATGCAGAATACCAGCCTTTATGAGAAAAGGGAATTGTGTGTTCTGTCTACCCTTTTTGATAGAGGAGTAACAACTCTGTAATGAAGTCAACAAACCCCAAATAAGCAGTAAGTTCTTTTTAGATGGTGTGTCATTAGTTTATGTAATTAACTGACAAAAATATCTGAGCAATGAGAAGATGCTGATATTTCTACAACAAAAGATTAGATGCCTAAACGTAATATATGCATGCAATGTATATATTTTTTCACAGTCTTTTTTAAGTCCTTTCTGCTATAAATCCTTGTGCTTCAAAATATAAGAAACTAGATGAAACAACTAAAAAGACACTTTCCCAATCCAGAATTGTCCACTGACGAATTTCTTGCACCTTCTGTCAAACCATCTGCTACAAGCTAATGAACAGACAGCATGCTGGATTAGATGAAGCACTCGTATGAGCTATTTTGATAGCTCCCGTGTTCCTTTCAGTGGGAACTTTGTGACTAATGAAGCTTAGAGTTAATTTTTTGAGGGTGGGGGCAGGCAAAGTGTTCTTGCTATGAGCTCCCACACTGCAGGATGCTGTTGACAGGGAGAGGTCACAAACCCACATGGCTGTTTTTGAAGCATTTTCAATGTTTTCTGATAAGCCTTGATTTAGCAGAAGAACATCTCAGTAACCTCTGTCACGTCCCCATGAGAAGAAATGGCTGAATCAAGAGGAGCGCAGAGTTGTGCCTGTCTTGGGCTGGGGGGATCTGCATAATTCCAGGCATCATACATCACTCCAAAGTACAAAGCAGCTATCAGTGCTGGAGGTACAGCCTAGCTAGAACAAATACCAGCTTCATTTTGGGATACACTTGAGATCTCTGTCTCTGAGGAGGCACCACCATCACCTCTTAGAGTTTCTTCCTGCTGCGAGTTTGGACATGATACCATACAAATATTTTTTTTTCTGCCAGTGGCAGATGCAGATGTTGTCTTTGAAGCTGTATACAGACTAGCAGAGAAAGTATTTATTTATTTAATTAATTCCAACATATGGCCCTTTGAAGTGTTCTTAAGTAGGCTTCATAGGAGTATTTGCGAGTGGTCCAATTTTACTTTGTAACTTAATCATTCTTGCATTTGTCAGGATTAAAAGAGGTTAACGATGCCATTTGGTCACTGTTTAATGATTCCCATGATTACTAGTGAAGTGTGAGATGCCTGTAAGCATCAGAGGTCCAGTTCCAACAACAGTAGGGCAGAAGTGGCTGGCATCCCACTGTGTTACCGTCAGAGTTTTCAGCACTGCTGGTGGCTTTCCAGTCTCTAGACCTGCTCGTGATCAAAGCAGAAGCACGTGACTGACCACTGGTGGGCTGCTCTAGGGACAGAAGAGCAGTGATGCAAAGGACGCTCTTCCTGCAGTACAGTAGCTGTGGGTTTGCCAGCTAAACCCGTGTTATAGGCCAACACAGATTCGGATCAAGGCTCCTTGCTGGAATCTTTTGCTAAATTTCGTTTTCTCTCTTTTAGACAATAGGATTTGGCTCATCGTTATGGGCCTTTTGCATGTAGATCAGCAATGCAATTCTTTTCTTTTGTTTCACTATTGTTTTTACAAAGATTTGGAGAGTGAGCTTGCCCAGGTGTTCCTCAACGCTGCAGATACACTGGGTGCTGCTTTCTAGCAGCAATTCTGATGGCTTAGATTTTTTGCTATATCAACTATGACCTGTCAATTATGTCACTGTGAGAAGATCCACAAAGTGAAAAACTGTTATGATCGTACTGGAACAGTCTGTGTCTTATGCCCATGTAGACTGTGTTAATAACCAAACTTTGGAGCTAATTAATTTTTCGCACAATCTGATATTCTGCCTGTTATCTTTGATGTATTTAATGAACTTTCCTAATACAGTAAGTTGTATGCAGATAGCCCACAAACTGATAAAAGAGCTGCGGATATTGGTGGTAGATCAACCTCTTTCAGTCTATGTTTTCTGTCCTAGAATAACTTGAGTGACTTCGTATTTTCAGTGTGCCTATTTTCAATAAACTGACCAAATGAGTTTACACAACTCTCAAAGAGGGCAAGAGCTGTTGCAGCTCTTTGTCATTCTTCATCTCCCGTAGCTGTGCATAAATCCATGGAAGTTAAAAGTAGATTTGGGGACTTCCTGTACTTAATGTTACTGGGTGATGATCTCCATTTCATCACTGAAAAGGCTCTGGCATCTCTGTGTAAATACATATTTTTATTCTTTTATTTGTGGGGATGTCAATTAAACCCAGAAGCTGAAGTTGCTGATCATAGGCATTCTGGTGACTAACTAATATGTAATGTTGTATCATGCAATTCTGTAGAGACTCTCTTTAATTTTTACACAAAATGAAACTAAATGATCTAAGATTGATCTGTTCAAATTTCCTTTTTTTGTTTTTTTTTCTTTCTGCCTTTCTGTTTACCAGCTTTAAAAGCATTTGAGTTCCCTGAAGCCTGTCCAGATTCATTCAGTAGTTGGGGCGAGGGCAACAGATTAAGGTCTTGAGCAGGTTTTCTGTCCCAAGCAAGACCATGTAAAGGGTAACTGTAGTTTCACCCGTGTGAGACCTGTATCCTCGTCAGTTGACACCTGGAGACCAGGATTTGCAGCAGCATCTCAAGCAGCACTAGATGCTTGTGTGTGGGCAACTGAATGAAGCCCCAACTGCCATGTTAGAGGCTGTAAAACTGTTACAGTATCTCAGAGCTACAAAGTCCCATTAATTTCTGAAATAAGTCCTCAGAAATATCTTGAGGAAAAATAGTAAGGTCAGAAATTTTATGGCATTATATGCTTTTAAGGAGACTAGGAGCATCATTAAATGAGCTTTTAAGATACAGGCTGCTATACTGTAATTCTTTTAAATTCACTGCTGCTGGAAGGAGCAATCCCTCTCAACATCACTAAGTGTGTTAAGCTTTAATAGCAGTTTGGGCCAAATCCAGTCTATCAGGACACGTAATCTTCTAGATCAAAAATGTCTTAAAATTTGGAGTGTGGTCCTATCTGTCTTTGAAAAGACAGTGTTGCTATTTTTAATTAAGTTTGAACTATTTTATTTTTATTTAACTTCCATGTAATCTTAGCAGTCAGAATCAGAAGTTACTGCATCCAGTAACCATCTGGCCTTTTCTTTCTTGTTTTCAATTTAAAAGTTTTGAGAACTGCTTGTATGTTAATGTGTGTAGTGCAGATGGTGGCGGGACAGAAAGGTGGGTGCATTGTTGATCTAGACTTTTTTAATAAAGACTGAAAACAAATCTACTCTAGCTTGCTTTATTTGACCTCACACTTCTGTACGTCAGCTGTAGAATATTGCTCTACAGTTTGAATAAAAGAATGCCAATAGTGAGTCTTCATCATGCTACATGTGATTCAGAAAGCCCTGTGGATTTTGTTGCTGGTCAGGTGGAAAAATATGTTAGATGGGAAAATAACCCATTCCAGCATACTCTTGTTTAATATTCATCATAGGAGTTTGACCACTTAAACAAAGAGATTGTTGAGACTTAGCTGGTGGTCAAAGTGAAAGATAACAAACATAGCATTTTTTACTTAATAATGTCAAAATACCCAAGTTTGTTCAAGCAAAGATTTTCAAGTAGCAGTTTACTTTATTTGCTATTACTTTAAATAAACATTTTCTTCTCTAAAGAAGTATTTTCCATATTTTTTTAATTAACTTGATCCAAGTTTTATGACAAGGCTTAACAATAAGGTCTTATTTCAGGATACTGATAGTTTTCATTACTTCAGCAGAAATTTGTTAGTATTATCAGTTCCTGTGTTTAGGCCTTTATAAAAAATTCCTGCTAATTTCCTTGAATAATTACTTTACCATTACAATTTAATTAGGAAGTATGATTTATGTAGGTAGGCTTATAGTGTTCTCCTTTTGGATCAAAGTTAGAATGGGAGTCTAAAAAATTGCAAGATCAAGCTCTAGAACCTTATTGTCTTAATTTTATGCCATAAAAAGTCAATTAATGCAAGATGTATTTTACTCCTGCCCTATTTATGGAGTTGTTCATAGCTTGTATTTAGGAAAGTGACTGAAGTTTGAGGAAGAGAACTTCTTTGGCTGTGTAGTATCCATCTTATGATTGGTACCAAATTTGAGAGCAAATGCGAACGTAGGGGTTGCCCATGGTATTCATGCAAAGAAGACAGCATGCGCACGTGTCTCAGGGGAGATTTAGATTGGATATTAGGAAAAATTTCTTTACTGAAAGAGTGGTCAGACATTGGAACAGGCTGCCCAGGGCAGTGGTTGAGTCCCCATCCCTGGAGTTGTTCAAAAAACGTGTAGATGTGGCACTTCGGGACATGGTTTAGCAGCCATGGTGGTGTTGGGTTGACGGTTGGACTTGATGATCTTAGAGGTCTTTTCCAACCTATAATTCTATGATTCTATGATAATTTAGTTCTGTTGATAAACTTCCAGCAGTATTTCGACAGAAGTGTCGTAGGAGACATCCCCACGTTAGTATATGATACTTTTTCTCCTCTGATACCACTTGTGAAGCCTCTCTGATGGGCACTGTAATGGCTGCAAGGCGTTGGGGTTAATGCAGTAGCCTCTAGAGCAGGCTGCAGTAGCCCCTGTTGCAGTGATTGGCTTTGTGCGATCTGTTTGCCAGGTGAGCTTGGCTGGCTGCGAGACCATCTCTTCAAACTGCTGTAGTCATAACAAAGGAATGTTTTTTTTTTTGTCCTTGTTGAAATAATTGCAAATTGTACTGCTATCTAAGAGTACTACACATCATTACTGGGGTTGTAATCTATGTTTCTGCATAGTGCGAATTGTATGGTTTATGTGTTGAGGGGTAAGAATTGGCTCCTGAGGTCATTTGGTGTATGGACTGTCTAGTGTATCAATGAAGATATTGAATCAAGAGCATAAGTTTTGCATTGTGTGTGGAAGGCGGTCAGGATCGTGCAGTTCCTTAGTGAGCTCTGAGAACATCACTGAAAGTTAGGGACTTAGCCAGTGTTTGAGCAGCAGCCAAGAAGCTGAAGCAGGAGGAGTTGCAATGCGTTCAGCTGAACTGAATTGCAAGCATAGTGGTGGAGCAGCTTCCCTTGTCTTACAGAAGTGCAGTGTACTGGAGGCTGGTAGTTTTATATCTGCATATGGAGAATTATGGTTAACTGTGTGTATTGTGAGTGTGTGCATCACTGGGGCTGACTCCAAACACAATATGGAGGTGTGGTGACCCTGTCATCAATGGATGGGAAAAAGTATTTTTAAAAATGTAACTACATCCATTTTTCAGCGCTATTTGAGGCTACGGCTTTTGTAGGCAGAAGATTAACATCATCCCTTACTGGGAGCTTAATGTTTTTCTGTGTCTGAGCCCAGTTGTCAGGGAGCAGCAGGACAAGGCTGCTCTGCAAAGGAAACTGCCAACAGCCAAGGGTGACAACAAAGAGCGTAGTCTGACAGTACCCAAACAAGAAGAGTGGAGCAGTCTGGTGACAGTACCCAGGGACAGCCAACAGCCCTGTTTGCCAGACAGACCTGTAGTCATGAAGCAAGTCCAAGGTCAAGTCTGCTTGTCAGTGCATGTGGCCAGGCACAAGCATATCTGGGAGCGTGGCTCAGGCAGGGACCAAGGGCAAGACTCTGAGCTTCAGCATAGCTTCCAGGCAAAATAGGGAAACCTCCAACATGGCTTTTCATAGCTCTTTCCCACACAGCTCTTCTCACAGCTCTCTGGCAGCATGGCAGAGCTAGCCTTAAGCACAGCCAGCTGACCCTCTAGGAAGGGGTGAAGAGGTAGCGCACAGCGCCTTGACACTGATCTGTGGGTATCATCTCTTTGCCTGGAGGAGGTAGCTTCAGTCAGCTAAGCTTCTTCTCTTGTGTTCTTGGACATATTCCTTGACAACTGTGAGGCTGTGAAAATATGAATAAACTTCTGATGCAATTTGCTTCACAGTTTATCCTATTATCTTCATGCATATTGAGCTGGAGGAGAAGACGGTGGATCCCTGTGGGACTCCACAAGTGAAGATCTTGGTGGAAAGAGCGGCACAAGGAAACCACTGTGACTTGCTCAGCTCTGTCACAGGACAACTGGTACCCGCTCAGTACAAGGCTGATAATTTCTGCTTTCAAGAGGCAGTAGGCGTCCACTGATGATCATACCAGACCTGAAGGGAATGCTTACCATGGCTTGCAGATCTAGAAAGGACAGTGGGGTCTCCACCAAGCACAAACCACTAACAGTTTTTCTCTCTAGGCAATATCCATCCTGCTGCAAGACTGAAATGTCTGATTTTTTTGAGTTTTTGTGGTATGACAGCTCCCTCAGAAAAGTGAATTCTGCCTTTTTTTCCTTTTAACTGTAGTGGAGATAATTAATGTTTACGGGAAATATCACACAGTTCATCATTTTAACAAGGAGTGATGAGGGAACAGTATTAAGGACTTAATGGGAAGGGCCACAAGCTCTCTGTGTGTATTACTGTTTCTGTGCTGGTAATATTATAGTTAGATCTTTACATATTAAAGAAACTTTAGAAATTGCTGCCAGGATGATAATTAATGATATGCTCAAAAGCACAACTTGAATCAGTGCTCCCTAGAGACTACAGCAACGATATCACAAGTTGAACACCTTTGTGAAAAAGCTAATGTAAGAGTGGGGCAAACAGGAGATGTTTGCTGTTCTGGTTAACAAGTTGATGGAAGGAACAGTGCAGCATTAAGGTGTTCAAGATGTCTCTTTTGTCCTGATCATATATAGAAACAATCCTCATAAATCTGAGGGCAAAGGAAGTATGATTGTGTGATGGAACAACAAAAGGAAGGTGAGAATTAAGAGGATCAAGAGTATTGGAGAAACATAGGAAAAGGGTGAAGAAAATGCAAATTAGAAGAGAAATTAGAAAGAAGAAACTCACTGGAAAGGACAAATAGCTGGGCCCAAAGCTGTGAGAAAAAGATTATTTTAGGAAGATGGAAAATGATATGTGTAACAATGCCAGAAATTATGCAAAAGGAGAAAGAAAACATTGAAATATAAGTTGTATCTTCTGTAAATTGTAGAATACCAAGAAGACTGTTAGATATGAAGACATATTTTAGTTAAGGTGCTTGCTGAAAACAAGTGATGTAGTTCTAAAGCTTAGTAGTGATTGTAAAATTTATAATTCTTGAAAGGCGGACCATTTCCCAATTTGTGTAAGGACCGTAGGACAGGTATTGCATCCAGACATTAAATTCCAGTCTGAATTTTGCTGGTGGTAATTCAAAGATACATATTTATACTTAGCAGTAAAAGAGGAACTAGCTAGTTCTTAGAAAATTACCATCTCAGTATTGCAAAGCAAACAGAAGTTTACTGATGTCCTGGAAACTGTGTATGGTTCATGGTGTAATAAGAGAGATATGTCTACGTTCATGATGTAGTAAGTAGAATATCAAGTAATCCAACAGCTAAATCTAATATTAGTTTACAGATTCACTGATTAAGGCTAGGAAGTGAAGAATAGTGTTGCCATGGTGAAGTCTATATGATAAAGCACAAGAAGAACGAGCTAGTGAATAATTGATACTAGTCTAAGATTAGAAACGATCATTTACAGTGTGCTCTTTGATATTCATGCATGCTCTTTACTTCAAAAAAACCTCAGAGAAACACATTAGCATACAGTGTGACAGGTTTTTGCATGAACTTTAAGCAAAGTACCAGTGGCTTATGTGTGCAAGAACACACAAGTATACAGTTACTGCAGTGCTAAGATTGAGAATTCAAGCATAAACCATGAAGTTAAAAAAAGGAAGACTTTTAGCATGGGATGTATTTGGCCAGGCTGCATGTATTACTGTATTTCTTAAAAATGTAACAGAAACAAAACTGTGTCATAAGGTTCAGTAACACAAGTTGTAACCTTGTGCCTGTGTGCTTGCCTCCTCCTGGTTTTAGTCACTCAAAATAGCTCTTAATTTAATTTTTAAGATTTGGTTTAGAAGTAGTTTAGTAAGGTGTCCTAGGCCATCCTGAATTAAGAAACCGTACTTAAAAGTGTCCTGATAAATCTTAAAGACGCGCTTTTTCAGAACGGTTAAAAATCTGACTGCTGTTGCGAAGATATCCCTGAGTAAAGTAATGGAAAGCTATTTTCTGGGATAAACATTGCAGATCTCCTAGAGCAAAGAACTGCAGGCCTCATGCCTTTATAAACAGTTTTACTTAATAAATGTGTCATTTATAAATGAATGATGGAAATCAGTGAACATACACAATAGTTCTAAATACAGTCCAGCTGCCCTGTAGCAAACTTTACTTGTCATAATTTCCTTTTTAGCAATCCCAGTAGCAAGAGCTATTTTTCATTTTTAATTAGCTCCATTAAAATAAATAAAATACATGCAGTTGGCTCGCATACAACAATCCTGAGGTTGGGGGTGTTATTTTTTCTGCTTGTGAGCTGCATTAAATTATTTAGGGGAAAAAAGTTGACTGATATGAAGCAATCTCTGTATAAATATTGTGTGCTTCATTTAAAATATTTTTTTTCACTCTTTTAATGCCTCAAGGTTGCAAACCATCTTATAGTAAATGCCCCTTTAAAGCAAACATCTCTTCATGTTCTCTAGAGTAAGTTAAATTATAACCACGGTATGACCATATATTTAGAACTTTAAAAAGGACGAATCAGAACAAATGGAAACTAATTCAACAGTTACTGTGAAATAGTGACGGCAAATATCAAGGGACAGAACTGAGAGATGCCTTAAAGAAGGATGGCAAATATCAACATCAGGTTCAATTTCAGTTAATTTACTGTCTAGAGTAAGTAGGGAGTAGCATACAGCACGTAACAAAAAGTTTAGGTTTGTATTACATGATGAGGCACTTGATTTCCTTCACTAACTTCTAAAGCTGCACAGGCTTCCTGCGCATTTTTTGGCTTAAAAATTGGCAAACTGCCCCTAATGATTATAAATGAATCAAGACAGGCAATCCAAGAGGAAAAGGAAAGGGGTTGTCTTTCTTAAACATTGTACATGTAGAGGATCGTAGAGGTACTAGATATGTATAAAAGTGATCAACATTTTTGTCAGCTGGTTTGTAGTATGCCTAAATATTCCTATTTCCCACAGATAGACATACTTAAAGATGAGGTTTTCAGACTTGATTTTTGTCCATCCTAGAACTGAATCAAATGTAAAACTCACGTTGGTGTTTTATACATTGATGGTTTTATACAGCCATGGTCTGTGTAGAAGAAACTGTATTCAAAACCTCTGTGTTTTTCATACTGGTATGATATGCACGATGCTTAAACAATGAATTCATCCTGAATGGGAAGAGGCTTTGTATTGTGTCTGAAGCAATGATCTGTGCATATGTAATAGTCATATTGGTGTCATATGGTGTCTTCTTCAAAAATATCTTGATGCAGTTGCTTGGTGGAATGCTTGCGTTTCTTCCTGCATTCTTCAGTGAACATTACATCAGATATTAGAAAGCAGCCTTATTAATTGCAAAAAAAGCGTAGAATTTTCCAGTACATTGGAGGTCTCGGATATACATGTCATTGGGGAACGTGAATTTGATAAATGTACCTTTGAGAAAAACTTGTGAAGTTTATTTTTGGGAGAGGGGCGTTCTAGCTGGGCAGTTAAAATAGAACTGAAAATGATACAGATCAAAAGCTAATAACTGTAATTAACCTCAAAATTGAAAAACACTTCTCTTTAAGCGTGTCTCCATCATTAATGGGAGACTCTTGAATGACTGGCAGCAGTTGTCTGGTCCTTGCCTTCCTATTAGTCCCTTTGAAGTGAAAGTCGGAGGGCTGCGAAGGCTTCCTTCTAGACGTTGGACTCGGCAGTTCCTTGGGTGCTGCACCGAGCCAGGGTTGCGGCACTGGCAGCAGAGGAGCACTTTCTGTGATGGGTAATACACTATGTTGTGAAGCTCTGCTGAGTGGAGCTGGCGTGGGTTGGGTTTTGAGGTCTACTGCTCAGTTAAGATTGTGTTATAAAATTATACACAGCGAAGAAAAGTTGTGTTATTGCATAAACACTACAGACACAGTTATTTTCTTTAATTAGCTTTTCAGAAATTTTGAAGTAACATCTTGGAAAAAATGGTAGCGTCAAAGCCTGTCGGTTTATGTGCACATGCCTCCAACAAAGGCAAAGGGGTACCTTTTTTTTGATAGATTAGTGAAGGGTTAAGCATGTATTTTGGCTGCCTGGTATTTGCTGTTTTTCTGTTACATTTTCATGGAATTTACATTATGTTTTTGTATGCTTGATTTCCCATATAGCTTGCTAAGCGTCAGTAAATTAATTCCATATATGTTACTATCTGTGATTTGCGTACAGGAGACCATTAACCTGTAAGTTGTATGCATTTGTTAGTATTTGCTTACATTATTTCTTTAGGAGTGGTTTCTTGCAGAAAAGCAGACAGTGCTGAGTATTGCAAAGCACAGATATTCTCAGCTATTTCTCTCTCAGAACTTGGAACTGTGTTATGTAATTTTTCCACCTGTTTAATAGAGTGATAGACATTTGTCAGGGGCTTCAGTGTCAGAGGCTAACAGATCTGGATCTTCCTCCGAGCACAGTGGAGAAGAGGAACGCCTCAAGGGGTCTGCTCACTATTAAGACTTTTGAGAAAAGGATATTTAGTAGAGATAGATGTTCATCTTGTCTTGTTAGCGTAACTTTTGAATAAAGTGTTCTCTGCTTAGTTCTGAAGCAGTTCGTTGGCAGCATGATTAACAGTGGTTTATTGTACGACTGAAGAAAGCAATATTGATTGCAAGTGTAAAGGCATCCCTAAAGACGCTTTCTGGATTGCTTGGTTTTCCTAAATGAAGTAATCTTTAACAGAATTTTGCAACTGAAGGTTTTTTTAAATTTGTCTATTGTTTCAGAAGACTTCATGATTCTGATTCCGATTCTGCTTTTGAGATTATCATATATATGACAGCGAGAAAGTGCAGACGCTAAAGGTATTATTCAGAACACTATTATTATCAAGTTTGAGCCCCTGGAGTTTGGTTTTGGGGTTTTTTTGGCAGATTACTCATATTCAGAAACCTTGTCTCTAGTAGGTTGAATTTTTCACTTCACATTGGGATTGATATTTCTTTTTTGTCTTTTTTTTGGCATTAAATATTTTAATAAGTAAGCGGGCAGCAAACTGATTGGTATTCCTAACTAAAAAAGCTACTTACATGCTGCTTCTGTTAGTCTTTCTTCTTAATTATTGACTCGGAAGGCCTTTATGTATAAAGGCATAACAGACGGATAAGTCAACTGTAAGTCAAGGGGAGGCCTTGCCTGGTTGTTATTTAGATTTATTATTCAATTTCTACTCTTTTTTTATCTGAAATAATTAAGAATTACTTGAGATAGAAAAAAAGTAATGCTGTACTACCTAATTTGCCTATTAATTAGACAAAGGAAATTTAAACTAAATTAAAGAGATGGCTAATTTTATAACATGAAGGGAAGGTACTGGCTGCATTGGGTGTTTTGTTTGGTTTTTTCCTTAAGCTACTTAGCTGGGGAAAAAAATTCGTGCAGATCATCATAGGAAAAGGGTGTCTAGAAAATAGATTTCTGTTCTACCATTTTTGATACCATCCTTCAAATAGTTCTTCCTGCTCAAGCATGCAAGAAAAGCTGGAAAAGTTCTGGTCTACATCTTGTTCGGGTGCTTTGTACAGATTGCATAAGAGTTTAATCCAGAGTTTATTTACTGAAAATTGCAATGTCTGGGTCACTGAAGATGCCTGCGTATCTGATTAATCAAAACAGAGTGGGGAGGGAGATCAGAAGAAGGAACACTATTTAATGAAATGCCAGTTTAGAGATCAAATTTAATTAAAACTAACAAAACAAAAGTAGTAGTTCCTATCTGAAAACTATTGCAGCCAGCCACGTCACAGAAGCCTAGTAAAATAAATACCAGATTTTTGGCCCCAACTGAAAATTCGAGGTTTTTTAGAAGAGGATTATTTTTCAGATTTTTGTTCAAACGGACCTCCACTCTTGCTGTAGTCACCAAACCAACACTTGACGCACCATTAGAGATGCTTGCAGTAGGACAGCAAGCCGCAGAACTCTTCTGAGAATGCAGCACTGTTGTGCTGGTTGGAAGTGCAGCACCTCACCACCATTTGCCTTCCTTTTTAGTCATCTGTAGAAAACTCCTTACCTGTTAAGCAATAAAGTGTTCTCCCTTTATTATTTTGACTCTCAACAAGGCCGTGGTTGCGTGAGCACTTTCACCAGGAGCAAATCACTGCTGATGCTGGAAAATGAGTTCCCTTCATCTGACATCCTGCTCTGTCCTGCCAGCTCTCTTGTGTTGGCCGTGCTCAAGTCTTCCCAAAAAAAGTTAGTGTGTAGTAGAGGGAGAGTTGGTGGGTTTTTGCCTGTGGTTTGTTTGGGTATTTTTAATCCTCTGTCTGAGATGTTAGGGCCTTTTAAAAATACCATCTCCTTATGTCCTTTCCACTGTTGAAATCCTTGGCAAATAGAAGTTATTCAAGACTGACGGTCAGTTTTGAGGTGAAATTTATGTAGAACTGTTGTGATTTGAAAAGTTCTTGTAAAATAGCCAGAGGCATGAGAGCTTAAAACTAGAATGGGATGGCATTTATTGATACTAATTTTCAAGGTTTTCATAAACGTGGAGCTCTCCAGAGAGCGAGCATAGAGCTATCAGTGACCACGGTGGGAGGCAATAATCCATGTGCTATCACCCTGCTGGCAAACAAGGTTGATTCCAGCCTTCACTTACAATTTTTTATTTTGTATCACTTTATCTTCTTTTCTATCAGTGAATTAAGTAAATGTTTTTAGGACCACGGAATGTTTATTAGCAAAGTGCCTTTGCTAATAGTAATTGGGTCATATGGGTGTACAGTCAATTGGTAAGGTGAACATTTTGTCACAAATTAGGTAAATGTGAAAGAAACACGTGACCTTATGTATTTTTGATAAGAAACAATCTGCCAAGTTGAGCTCTAGGGATTGTATGGTAACACATCAGAGAACAGTGCCTTCCAACTACAGATAGGTTTATCAATCCGTTTCATAGCATAAAAGATGCGTCTCGGACTCTTCATCTAGTAAATGCATTTAGTGCATTACTGTGTAAAGCAGCGTAGTTAACAGAAAAGGCTCCTCTATAGGAGACCAGTATGTTGGGATAAGAGCTGAAATATAGATAAAGACTAATACTAGTTGTCTTTGAGAGCATAAGGAGAAAAAAGCCTGAGGACCAGAGGTGCATGTACGACGTGTGCTGTGCTGTGGTGCAGAAATGCTGATGCTGCCGTTCTGAGCTGTTTGCACCAATTCAGATCTGCAGACTGCCCGGGCCTGGCCAGATGAAACCAAATGAGAAGTGCAGTTTGTTGGGTAGATGCAGGCAACTGATAGAGCAGCTGAGGGAGCTGGGGCTGTTTAGTCTGGAGAAGAGGAGGCTGAGGGGGGACTTTATTGCTCTCTACAACTGCCTGAAAGGAGGTTGTAGTGAGGCGGGTGTTGGTCTCTTCTCCCAGGTAACTAGCGACAGGATGAAAGGCAATGACCTCAAGTTGCATCAGGGGAGGCTTAGATGGGATATTAGGAAACATTTCTTTACTGAAAGAGTGGTCAGGCATTGGAACAGGCTGCCCAGGGAGGTGGTGGAGTCACCATCCCTGAAGGTGTTTAAAAAATGTGTAGATACTGCACTTTGCGACATGGTTTAGCAGGCCTGGTGTTCTTGGGTTGATGGTTGGACTTGATGATCTTAGAGGTCTTTTCCAGCGCTAATGATTCTATGATTCCTTCCAGCACCCGAACCCGAAGCTTTAAGTTGTGCTGCACAGCTATAGCTGGTCTGAGGCAAGCGCAGGTGTTCCTGGCACAGCATTGCACTCCATGGACTGGCTGAGTGCATCCCTGCTGCCTGGGAGGTAGTTTCTCCCCTCTGCATTAAATACGTGAAAAAATGAAAAGTACAAGGTCTATCTGAATATAAATGGATAACTTCCTCAGGTAGGCTTATTCTCACTGTGATACTTAATCAGTTTCTGGGCAAGCACGGGAAGGGAAACACTTGCAAATTGCGGAGGGTTAGGAAATCACTACATGGAATAGTTTTTAGGAACAATAAAGTGATACATGACCAAATAGTTTCGTGGGTTTTTTCCTCATTCACTGATGTTTGAAGTACTGGTTCCCTTGATTCTTTCATGGAATATTTATTTGTAGATCTCCAAAATAATGTATTTTATGGTGTAATTTTGCCTACTTTTAACCAGCACAAACTTAGTAAATGAAATTAATAAAGTTAATATTATTGCTGAAACTCAGTCAACAGTAATTTTAATGTTTACCTTCACTTTTTTTCAATTTAACATCTCAATGTAAAGATACTAATACTGAACCTTTCTCTGTAAGTGTTCAAAACATCCAGCTATTTTACCAGTAACTTTTTTTTGGCAAGAATTTTTTAGAAGTTAAGATTGTTTCAGTATTCAGTGGAAAGGGAACGTTAGTGCCAGAATAGCAAAGTATTTACATGATCCTCTGCAGGGATTGATGTGTTCTCTGCATGAATTATTTCTCTTAACAATCATTATCATCTTCTGGTCTCAGAATTAATTACAACTTTGAGTGGGAAATATTTTAGCTGGCTTTGATTCTTTCTTCTGTGTTGTTTGTTACATTCTTTACTTAGTAAGTTACATTTATCATGAAGAAGAATGGTATTTCCCTCTGCACTCCCCACTCTGCATCTCTTTTTCTTTTTCCCTCACTTTTCATTGCAAAATGTGACTGGTGCAGTTGCTGTTTTGAACCCCACCCTGAGGGTTGCTAGGCAGAGGAACTTAGTTGCGTCAGTAACCTGTTACTGAACAGGCTCCTGCAGCCCTAACCAGCCATCTAATGAACAGCCAAGTCTTAAAGGAAGTAACTTCTACCATTTACTGTTTGGAACCAGACCTTTTAAACACAGAAAAAACGCAGCGGTAAATTTGTGTTGAAATAACAAAACAGCTAAAGAGAAAAAAATCTTTGCCAGCAGAAACTAGTATAAAGCAAGAATATAAATGCCTGAAAATAACTCAAACTAGTAACTCCTGAAAAGGGATGATAACATCATGCATTGCAAATGCTCAATTGCTTTTTTTCAGTTTTGAGGTTTAGGGATGTGGATTCAGTTTGGGTCCACCTCTGGCTTCTGGACTGGTGAGTGACCGACCTCAAATGAACTCCACAGATTTCATCAGATAGTTCCTGGTTTGTTCTGTGCAATAAATATTTGACTCTAATAATTTACATCTTGACATTCCGAATCAAACTGATTTCTCCATCCCTGTTAAGTGGTAAAATATAAATTACCCAAAGCAGAAGCATGTGTGTAAATATTTGAAATGGGGTAGTAATGCTTTCTGAGAAATAGTACTACAAATGTGGTTGGCAAGAGTGGTCTGGAGATTATTATCTGGCCATCAGTTCTTAGCACCATCTTAAAGTCGATAAACACAGAAATATTAGGAGAGAATCGTGTGAAGCTGCGTGCGGGGAAGAAGAGAAGCGAAGAGCGGAGCCTGGAAGGGTGGTGAGATAGTGGGCATGAATTTCAGGTGAGCAGACAGGATGCTGTGGAAACAAAACTAAGCAAGTACAAAACTGTACAGAGCTTAAAGGTGCAAAGTTAAGAGACTGTGGTAGGAGCAGGTTTGCAATAGCTGGTGACATTTCTGAGACTAAATTTTTCCCTGTCATTAAACTTACAGTCAACAAAGAAAAGCTCTTTTGTTGGTTCTCTGGATTCTGGTCACTGTTGGTTTTAGGGTTTAGCTGTAGGTAGATAAAGTAGGCAGTTAGTTGAGCATTCAGCTGGTGGTAGCAACCTGCTTTGGTCCTGCCTTTCTTTTGCCTGTGGCTTTTCCTGAGTGGTGGTTCAAGGAGTGCAGGATGGCCAGGCAGCAGGTCTTCGCCTCCTGCTGCTGCCCTGCCGGGCACAGGCTGCTTTCTGCTGTTCTCACCCACGGAGGGGCCAGAAAGGACCAAGGCAGCCCCGATAACCACCTGGGTGCCTTTTCTTGGAAGCAGCCCGTACCACCCGTACCACCCGTACCTCCCCCAGCGCCGCGGGAGCACACCTGCTCCTCCATCGTAGCCCTGCCACTTCCCCTCCATCTTCCTCTCCACTCCCCACTGCAGCTTCGCATCTGCTGTTGCAAGGCTGTGAGCCGGCTTTGGGAAGCAGCTGCCGGGAGGGCTGGGCTAAGGGCCTTGGCTGCTGGAAATTGCACCATCTGGCTGTACACCAGAATGCAGTGTATGGAGTTTGTATTTAAATCACCTAGTATCTGGCGTCTGGACTTTATTTATCTGCGTGCTTGACCAGATGTGGTTTGAGCACTTTCTTTTGTGGATGATGTTCTACGTAATGTGTGTCTTGTCAGTTCTCAGTTACCACAGTGAAAGATGTTATGTAAAAATAATTGTTCTTTCTGCAGAGCTGTCATTTCTGTTGGTGGGAGCTGCACGTGAGATGCCATTTGTTATTGGTGTCTATTAGAAATATCAGACACAGAAGGCAGGTAAATAACATTTTGCCCATGTAATCAGACGGGTCAATTTTGACCATCTGCAAAGAGAGGCTAACGCATGACAGGTCCGGCAGTACTGAGTATTCTGATATTAAGCTGCACTGTGCTATATATCTCAAGTTTCTATCAATAGGGCTGGGTTGTGGGGTGGCGTTTTCTTTTGCTTTTCGTGTGTTTTTGTATAAAGGAATCTTTGTCAGCTTAAGGCTGAAAGAAATGACGCTGTTAAATGAGCACACAAAGTACCATGCTGCAGAAGGCCATCAGAGGGTGCTGGAGCGATGCAGCTCTTCACCGGGGTTTTCTGCTTTCTGGGGAACACGGTGTATTTTGACAAACCTCCTTGTTTTGGGATGTCTTACTGTACAGCTGTGGAGTTATTGCATTGTTTATGCGTTTAATACCATAATTTTCATACTTTTAAGTACTACTATGTGTTGTGAAGATTATTTCAGAAATGCCTGATAAGCAGTAATATTTACAAGAACAATGTGTACCTAGATGGGACATTTATTAATTTTCTTTACCTCTAAATGGAGATACAAATGAAAATCCTGCTTTTTCAGAAGAAAAAGTTGGGCAGAGTGAAAATGCCAATGATCTCTGTGACTTATACATGCTATTTTGCACATATTTTGAGACTGATGTAACAAAGCACTGATCTATGAAAGTCATGATTTGGTGTAAATAATACCTGTGTAGAAAGAATGTACTTACCAAGAAATATTTCCAGGAGGATGAATAAAAAGTTAGATAGCGTATGACTAATCATTGTGCAACACTTTGCAGTTAAACTAATTATATCCATACTGTACTTTATTTCATTTTCCTCATTTTTATCCTTGTTTGGGGTCTGGTTTCTGCTCTGGTTGTAAGGGATACTGTGCCCTTTATATATTGGATGAAAAGGTGGTGTGTCTGCACGTGGTTGTAGTGTTTGGCTGGAGACTGCTTGATTCAGCTTGCCCCTGTGCTTTGAAGTAAAGCATGTCCATGAAAGTCAGTATTTACAGTGTTGCCTGAGAGTCTGTTACGGAAAGCGCTCCCTTCCTCTTCTCCTGACCCTCCTCCTCCCCCCAAAGCGGAAGGCAGTGGCTTCAGGCTACCAGAGATTGGAGAGTGCAATTTATCACACGGATATGCAAAACCAGGCGATTACTTTTAAGATGCAGTCTCTCGTTACTGCACAGATGTGGTGTATGATGGACTACATCCACTCTGTTATATTGATGATGATAACCTGAAATGTTCCATGTTGTTTGGATTTTCTTTGTTGAGTCTAAAACTCGATAACCCATTTTTGTGCAAAGATCTTGTATGTCTCTGACAGCATCATGCAGATATGAACGGACTTCTCAGCAGGGAGATGAGGAACTAGAGTAGTTTCAGGAAGCTGTCAGGTCTACTGTCTGTCACTTCTCATTTTCCAAAACCAAAAAGTGTCTAAACGATGGGGCCTTATCTTTAAAATGCATCTGGAGTATAGCATACAAAAAGATACGCAAATTTGCAGAAAGATTGAAGGAGCAGAGCTGAGCCATGACTGCCCTCTCTATCTCAGTGACTTTTGAGTCAGAAGCCACAGTTTCATATATCTCCTAATGTTCAGGAAGTCTGAACTCTGGCATAAACATGCAAGAAGAGAATTATCCAGACTTACAGTAGTGCTTCTAAAAGTGTGGACAGAACTACTGTTGTGTTTTTATAGAAAACAGCTGCAAAGGGCTATCCAGAAGGAAAAAGGCACTGAAGAGAGAAATAAAAATGTATGAGCCCTTTAATAATACATGGTGAAGTTGTGAGGGTGGATCCTGTTGTTAAGGGAAGGCTGGGGAGAGGAGATAGGGTTGTAAAACACTGCCTTATGAGATAGCAGAAAATTGAGTGTCATTTGCTAGTATCGACTCAGTAGATCTTTTAATTAAGTGCCCTGTCAAACATTTCATGCGGCTGAACAGGTCAAATAATGTTGTTGAAGTTGGACTGTCCAGTTTGCTGCCGTGAGTCTGGAGTATTCAGATTGAGATACACTGCTCAAGAGGCTGCTCTGACAGCACCTTGGTTGTCCAGACGGGTTGTGACCTTGTCCTTGCAGGTATTCAATGCTGTGGCTGGACAAGGCCCTGAGAAACTGCATCTCATGTTCAAGTTAGCAAACAAGGTTTCTTATTCATGTCACAGATCATCGCTCCCTGAGCTCGCAGAGAACATTCAACCTGTCCTCATAGTAATAAAATTCAGGTTGGATTTGGTAATCAAGCATTATGGGCCTCCGGGCATATCCATCACAGGACAGTGCTCTCCCTCCGAAGTGTGGTACATCATTTGACACTGTTCCCCTACAGCATCCTCCTGGAGAAACTAGCTGCCCATGGTTTGGATGGGTCTTCTTTTCGCTGGATAAAGAACTGGCGGAGTGGCTGGGCGCAGAGAGTGGTGGTGAACAGAGTTAAATCCAGCTGGCGGCCGGTGAGAGGTAGTGTTCCCCAGGGCTCAGTTTTGGTTCCAGTCTTGTTTAACATCTTTATCAATGATCTGGATGAAGGGATTGAGTGCTCCATCATTAAGTTTGCAGATGACACCAAGCTGGGCGGGAGTGTCAGTCTGCTCGAGGGTAGGAAGGCTCTGCAGAGGGACCAGGAAGACTGGATCGATGGGCTGAGGCCAACTGTATGAGGTTCAACATGGCCAAGTGCCGGGTCCTGCACTTCGGTCACAACACCCCCATGCAGTGCTACAGGCTTGGGGAAGAGAGGCTGGAAAGCTGCCTGGCAGACAAGGACCTTGGGGTGTTGGTTGACAGCCGGCTGAACATGAGCCAGCAGTGTGCCCAGGTGGCCAAGAAGGCCAATGGCATCCTGGCTTGTATCAGGAACAGTGTGGCCAGCAGGAGTAGGGCGGTGATTGTCCCCCTGTACTCAGCACTGGTGAGGCCGCACCTGGAGTACTGTGTTCAGTTTTGGGCCCCTCACTACAAGAAGGAAATGGAGGTGCTGGAGTGTGTCCAGAGAAGGGCAAGGAGGCTGGTGAGGGGTCTAGAGAACAAGACTTACGAGGAGCGGCTGAGGGAGCCGGGGCTGTTTAGTCTGGAGAAGAGGAGGCTGAGGGGGGACCCTATCACTCTCTACAACTGCCTGAAAGGAGGTTGTAGTGAGGCAGGTGTTGGTCTCTTCTCCCAGGTAACTAGCGATAGGACGAAAGGCAGTGGCCTCAAGTTGCGTCAGGGGAGGTTTAGATTAGATATTAGGAAACATTTCTTTACTGAAAGAGTGGTCAGGCATTGGCACAGGCTGCCCAGGGAGGTGGTGGAGTCCCCATCCCTGGAGGTGTTTAATAAACGTGTAGATGTGGCACTTTGGGATATGGTTTAGTAGGCATGGTGGTGTTGGCTTGGTGGTTGGACTTGATGATCTTAGAGGTCTTTTCCAACCTGTGATTCTCTATGATCCGCTGCCAGTGGTTTTGAACACATACGTGGTGCACGTGGCAGTGTCAGCTTCAGGGCCTTTGTGCATATTGGGATCTGCTCAGAACTCAGCTTCTCCTCCATCACCACCTTTTGAAAAAGCATTAAAACCTAGGACACACTGACAGTAACATGGCATCATATGATGCGTGTGTTGCTCAGAGGAGGAGCACCAGAGACAAATTCATGCTCCTTTGGTACCGTGAGCAGGGAATCCAGCACAGAAACCTGATATACAATAAGAACAGTCCTGCAGTCCAAAAGCCATCTCTGTGTCGGGATTTCTGGGGGCTGAGAAGGTTTCAGGCAGTCTAGGTGAGGAAATGTTCTGATGCTTTGTGCTTCTTCCATATAGTATGTAAGTAGCCTGTCTCAAAGAATGGTTATGGGTAACTTTTGTTTCTGAGCCTGCAGCTGTTACTAGACTGAATTAAAAAATTTGCTGTCAGATGCTTGTAGTTGCATCAAACTGAAATAAACTGTTCTAAAACGGACCTTGCAGTTATACCCAAAGTTGAAAAGTAGATTCCTGCTCTCACCATTTTTATTTTCCAGAGGCACCACTCATTTACTTCTGCTTAAGGAATTACTGCATAACTCAGTTTCTGCTGTGGTTTATAGTTTCTGACAATAAATCTACAAAAAAAAAAAGTCTAGTTCATATTGTCAGTCTAAAGACAAGTTATAATTTTAGAAATTTACAACATTTGTACAGAAAATTTTCTCACGTGTTTTATGTCTCTGTCCAAGAGTATGAATTGCTGGTAAGAAAGTATGCAAGAATTCTTTTGACAGCATCTATTATGAAATGTTTGGTAGATAAATACAATTTTTAAGGTCATGTTTTAAGACTTGGATTTTGTTTAATCTTTTGTTTAATCTGGGAGCAGTAATATATCGTGTTGTTCAGGTGGCTGAAGGTTAAGACAACTGTTATTTTCCCTAGGTGGTTGTGATGGCTCACAATGCAAAACAGTGATCTCCAGGAAGCAAGCAAGATAGCATCCAGCCTGCTTGCAGTTAACCCATCTCTGCCTGAACTAGAAAACTATTTACGAAAATTACATTGCAAAATTCAAGCATTAAGAGAGATCACTACTGGAAACTGTTGCTTCAGGGAAAGGTAAGACTTTGCAGTAATTATCTAGTCGTTACGGATTTACATGAGATTTTTCTGTTAGAATGACAGTGAACTTTATGTATGAATGCATTTCTTTATTGAATAAATGTGGCAGCTATCATCCCTTTTTCAGTAAATAGTCAAAAGTCTTTTGCATAGGTGAGAAATGTAAAATGTGCATATTGGGATTTGGAGCTTCATGTATATGTAGTTCTTACTGAAAAGGACTGTGTGTACGAATTTAAGTATTTGGCAATGACAGGTTTTGGTTTCTTATGGTCTCACTTTAAATGTGAATTACAAAGCTATATTAAGACCGTCACATGTGCACGAGATTGTGCACATGCTTTACTATAAGTATTTATGGACTCTTTGTCTTAACGATAGTGAAAGCTGGCAAACCGTTACCAGGAGCTGAAGAAACCTGTGGGTTTTAACTAATCTGACACAGTGCAAGTGTTCAGCTAAAGCCTTTCTGGGACTGAAATTCCTTACAGAAAACAGTTGGTTATATTTGGTTTTGTAAATGCTGGTATGTGTTTGAAAACAGATGAATAAGCATTTTGCATGTTTACTAAGCAAGTATCTGAAATTGCTGCAGTTGTTACCATGCATTTATTTCTCAAGGAACCAGGGGGAAAATAGAGAGCAACATGAGTAGAGATTCATCAGTGTTCTTCTCTTGAACAAAACAAAAAAAATTTTGCCTACTGAAAAAGGTTGGATGGGTTTTAACCTGTCATTATCAAGCTGTAGTTAGTCCTTCTGTCATACAAAAATAAGATTTCTCGGAGTCAATTAATTTTGCCCCGTAATTGCCTGTAAGTCATAGCAAATTATACTTCTTCTGGAGTGCTGGCTTCCATAGTGCTCCCAATTCTACTCCACTGAAGAGTGAAATGTTTTCTTTTGCTTTTAAAGGGCAGTACTATAAAGGCTCTTGACAGGGCCACAGACTTTTCAGTGTGAGTAGTTATTTTTATGGTCTTTGTTGATTGCTTAAATACAAATTTTTCTGTTTCAGCTTTTCTAGATTTTAGATGATGGTTTTCAGTACATTGGGACAATGATTCTAATGCCATGTATTATTCAGTTCTTATTTTATTTCGATGTAGCCTTTTTTTTTATCCAAGACAGTGCAGATGAAAACAAGTAGAAGGATGTATTTATGCTGTAAAGCAGAGAGATCTGTAAGTATGTGATGTATGTGACCTATATGATCGTGACGAAGATGGTGGTTTTCATTGCCTAGAGATAAGCTGTTCTGCGCAGCATGCTGACATGAAAAGGGCTCCATATGGCTGACTCTGTAAGTTCAGTGTGACTTGTGATAGGGCTCTAGGACACATCTTGGCAGCAGCATGTGTGATTTCAACCTGGCGTACCACTGGAGCGTGCTGAAATTCCCGTGTCAGTCACTGAAGGGTCTAAGGGAGATGTGTAACCCATATAAAATAATGCAGCCACAGGAGTCTACAGCACAGTCACTAGTGCTCTAGACACAAGATTGAACACGTATTGTTGCGCCACGTGAGCTAGGGGGGAACGTGTGATGACTCTGCTCTGGAAAAGTACAACTATATGTAATTACAGGCTCCAAGCTGGCAAATGAGAGCGCCGTTTCCTAGACTACCTTGTGACTGTAATTCTAGGGCCTCCTAAGTCCCAGTGAAGCAAACTTAGAAAATACTAGATCTGACCACTTCTCAACTAGTTTAAGTGTTTACTGTGCCTTGAGACAACTGATTATACTAATGCTTTTCTTCACAAAGCAGTTTAAGAAGATACAACCTCTCGGCAGTTAAGCTAATGGCTCCTGAGTGAAGCCGTTGTCTCATGGCAGCAGGCTTCGAACTCCAATGAATACAAATTTGGCACATTAGCAGGTGTCTTGTAAATGTCCTTGAACTCAGAGTTGGAATTACATTAATATGCAAACATATTCATGGGCTTTTTATTTTCTAAAAAGGAGATGAAACCAACTGACATGATGTGCTCTTGTGAAATCTCTTGTCTTTTACAGTTCAGAAAAAATCCCAGGGCTTGGAGGGAATCATTTAGTACCATTTAACTAGAACAGTGCTGTTTTTTAATTACTCTGGTGGCAGAAAAATTAGCAGTACTAACGTCTGATGAATGTGGGACCTATTATCTTTCCTTAGCTTCTCTCAGGTTTTGGAGGATTACGTTGCTGGCATCAGTGAGAGAAAGCTAGGGGAGATTGTATCTGTTACTACTTATAAATATAACTGCCGTATTTCCCTTATTTATTTTAATGCTGCACTATAAATTTATGCTCTTTGATTTATTTGATCTGATAATATTTTAATAGTATATTTGTCCAGCTCTAAATTGAACTCAATCAGTTCTGTGCCTTTGGCTTTTGGAAGTAACGAATGAAAACTGTCAATTTAGACCCACCAAGGCATGTGACAAGCTATCTGGCAGTAATCTAGGAATGCAGTTAAACATGTTTAATTATGCACTTCGTTTGCTAGGTTAGAGTTCTAAAATTTTGCAAGGTGGAGGCCTCACAGGACATAAAAACTCAACTCTTTTATTTTATTCTAGTGCTCTGACTTCATTTTTCAAAGTTTGAGAAACTCCATCATTTCTTCACTCAGTTGATGGTGAAGCCTGTGTTACCTATGAAGGTCCTCATTTTTGCGTAGGTTCTGATAGCAAGCATTGGTTATTGAGTGTCAAAGAAAAGTGCAGATCACAGCAGCTATCATTTCAGGAAATTGTTCTCCATTTTGATCTCCTTTTCAGAGAGACTTAAAGCCTGGCTGTGTGGAAGAGTCCAATTCTATAACTCCTAAACTAGGTACATATATACATGGATTATAGTACTTCACAAGCTGGTAGATGAGGTATTTAAACAGGTTAGAGTGATACAGGGGAATAAATGAAAGCTAGGTGTCCAAGAATTGAGATGGAGCATGAATAGACCAGTAGTTTAAAAAATAAAACAAGAAAATGAAAACAGAAAAGGAAGAACTAAAAATACATTCGTTTTGTTATTTTTAAGAATTCCTGCTGGTTGCACAAAAAGCATTGAACTTAAAAGATCATACTACCAATGCTCAGTACCTTTCAAACATTCATTTTAATCTAGTGCAGAGATCCAAATGAAGACTGACACTTGGAATTTGGGGGAGGCTATATAATTTTTTCCTAATTAAAAATATCAGTGTTCTAGCTAGAAATCTGCTCTGCGAAGCAGACCAGTATCATTTATCATGTTGTAGCCAACAATATTGATATTGACTTGAATAAGGTAATAACATTGTAGGGCTGATAAGCATCATTTAATATTGCCTAAGAGTGGTTATTGTTTTTCTTTTCATGTTAAGGTATTGTAATAGTTCATGAAGGGAGTTTGTCAGTATTAATCCCAGAAGAGTTCTTCAGAATCTTTATAGCTATAAGATGTGTGAGCGTCTAAATAATTTGGTTTTTCCTTGTACCTTTTTACTTCCTTAAAAAGGGGAGGGAGGAAGAAAAATAAAAAGTGGGAGACCTACATCTGGTATTAAAGAAAATATTTTTTGTTTAGGACTGTGCATAGCAGGAAAGATATCACACAATAGGCAGCAATTCTTGTTGAAACAGCAAATACTTTAAAAAAAAATGACAAGATGAACAACAAAATTGCAGAAAGTATGCCATTATATCCCAAGCAAATATTTTACCAAATAGGTTTTTGATACAAGCAGCAAGACGTACAAGGAACAGGATGTGATACATATCCAGGACAACATTTTAAACACTTTTTCAACTTCCTGGCTTTTCCCTTGCTAGTATTTAGATAAAGCTTAAATGGTTCCACTCAATGTTATTTTGCATTGATTGAAGCATAACATTTTCCTATGTAGGTGGCTGATTTGGGGGCTTTTTTAAGGATAGGCATTTTTTTCTTGTATGTGTTCCTCCGTATAGTAGAATAAGGGAAAGGCTTTCACTGTCCATTGCCCCCTGTAGAGAAATGAGCTGAAAAGTCCAGAGATACAGATATACTACTTTTTCTCTCAGTGCTGATGTGCTATTTTGGGATATGTACTGACCTACTTTCTATGTTTCCAGAAAGCAGGCTGAAAATTTTTAGCTCAGGTTGCATAAAGATTTGGATTTATTTTTCAGTGGATTTTTGTACATGCTTTCGCATATATTCACACACACACATGTTGGCTAGCGTGGGGGTTGATGTACAGTAGCAAATCAAGACTGCCAATTTTGGTACAATTTCAACAATAATAGCAGCAGAGATCTGCTGCTAGACACCTGCCTTGATAGGATTTCACAAGATGTTTGCAATCTAGTGGTGCAGTTATTCAGAATTACATGATAAGATAGAAAGCTTTCAGTTCCCAATTTTGAATAAATTTAATACCTAAGCAGAAACATCCAAAATTGCTATAAGAATCTCGTTATTATATTTTTTCCAGTTTCTTCAGCTTTGTCTTAGAGACTGGAAGATAAAACCCCGTTGAATCATTTACTTTGACTCCATGCATCTCTTTATTCAGCACTGACCATCAAAGAATGTACAGCCCATCAGTTTGCCATTCCATATTAAAATAATAATACACAGAGCTTGGGAATTGTATGAACAAATTATGAGAACAAATAATGAGAGATGAAGACCTGCTCCTACCCTTTGCTTAGGGCAGAAAAAATTCATCAGCCACAGCAACACTGCACTTACGTGTGGGCTTTTCCCAGCAGAGCTGCTCTGCTCATGGAAGAAAATCCTTTTTAGTTTATTGTGCTTCGCTCACCATGACCGAGGTGCAGAAGGTCTTGCTGTGGCATTCTTCTCATCTGACCTGTATGAGCATACAAAGGTTAAGCATTTGTACGTCTCTGTAAGAGTCTGCAGTTAAGAGGAAAAGACAATTTCCCCTATCCTCAGTTAGGGAAGATGAATTCTGCCATGGGGAGGTACGTCTCTGTCTCTGTGTTAACTATAGATGGAGTTTGGACGACTTAATCTTTGAATGTCTGCACCTAGGTTAGAGAAATCCAGTCTCTTTTCTTTGTATATACCACAGCCAGAGTAGGGAGTTTTGTTAATTTATCGTTACTGATGTAGTTCTACTGAGAAAGGCTGGACAGTATAAATGAGGCCTCAAAATGTCATGAATGGCAGGTCTGAATCTTCCCGTGACTGACAGACATGCTTCGTACCTCTCTGGAAAGTATTATGACCTACCTAAGCTAGCCTGTGGATATGTTATATGTATGTTTTTCTAAGACATTTGATTTGATTCTTCTCTTTTTTAAATTTACACTGTATAACATAAAGATTGTGTACAGTACTTTTAAAAAATCTGGCTCTCAAATCTTCATTTATAGTTGATAATTGACGTGAGTTTTAGCTCCTAGTGAGAGTTAAGAATCCTACAGATTCAAAGCATTTGGATGATGTAAAATTTTCACTTACTAAGTATCCTATGCAGTCCTACTACTTTCCAGGGTGTCCAAAATTGATGGGATATCAGTAAATAATGAATTTGAATCAGTATTACAGCATGATAGTCATATGTTAATTGCCTAGTTAAGTGCGCATGGTACAACTAAACATGTTTTTAATGCTCCTACATGGAAGGTAATACGAGCACAGATGGTAGGGTTACAAAGACAAAACTCTTTGGGGTAGTAACTTGAAGGAAGGGCAATTTAAGAAGCTTGTTCAGCTTGGCTGTCAGTGTGATGCTAAAATATAGTGGTACTAAAATATTTTATCCAGTGTGTTGATATTTCCACTTAACAATGAGGTGTAAATAAAGGAGAGACTTCAAAAAAGAGGCCTGTGGAATTTCTCAGGGTCTGGAGGGGAAAAAAACAACAAAACTTTTATACTGTGGGGCCTCAAGAGTTCAGTCATGTAAATTTATAGAACAGAGATTTGCAAGATGAGTTGATCATCATCTACAAATTCTAGTCTTTTAAAAAGCCGTCCCAAAGCAAGGAATTTCTCAGCTTTATAAATAAAGGCGCCTGGAAGTTGAAGCTGAGCTAGTTCTATCCAAACCCAATTTTTCTCGCAAGAAGGAAAGATTAACATTGAAATAGATGTGTTTTAGCGTCTCCTACCAAGGAAGGAGCAATATTCCTGTCATTGTGGAACAGGCACTCCCGAAAGCCAACTTTAACCTTGCCACTGTTCAGCATAGTTAGTGGCAAGGCAGAGCTTATTCCCAGCCCTGAATCAATGGCTCTGTCCATTGGCTGTGAAAGAGGTATGGGAGACTGCACTCCCAGGCTGACGTTAGGCTTTGTGGTTTAATTCCTACGAGTCTCCAGTACTTTCCAAAAGCCTGTCTTTAGCTAGCAGGAAAAACTCTGCAGCCTTCTGTTTGCAGCTGGTCCAGATGACCCTCACTTACACTTACCTCTTGTTTTTCTGTGTTCATGTGCTGTATTCTTTTCCATGCAAGGAGATGTGTCCTGCTTGTTATACTTGAGAAGACTAAGAATCTCATTTCTGCTGAAATGCAATCCGAACTTCACCCATTTCTCCGTGTGCTTCCAATCTGTGTAGGAACCAAGGGGATCACAGGCTATTTAGGTCCTCTTGGGACCCCCTGTTAGTTTCGACTCTCCCCAGAAATATTTATTACATTTTCACACTGTGCTGAAAGTGCAGTTTCCCTAATACTCTGATGTTTGGAGTCAAGACTTGGAAAGATAGCCCCAAATAATTTTCTCCACCTAAGAAAGACAGATATAATATGACCAGCAGTGTAAAGTGCTATGAGTAGGTCTCATCCTTGCTATCATACCTTTTCATTTTCATAGCTGAAAGTTGTTCTCAGATGCAGAATTGCTTTACCAGCTAAATTTATAGTGCTAACATGACAGTAGTGCTTAACTACAAAAAATGTGAGGGTACGAATTCCTAACGCAAACTGATTGAAAGTATTATCTTATTGATATATGTCTTCCTGAAAATAATTAGTTTCTGTACTATTACCACTTTTTCTTGAAGTTTGCGTAATTACAGAAGTGTTCAGGAATGTATTTTTCATCTTTGCCTGTCCTAGAGACTGGTAACAACTTGACTTCCCAGAGATAAGCCAGATCATGGTATTCTATGCTATCACAGGCATTAGTTCTTCAAATTCCTCTTGAAACTAATCTGAAATGTCAGGAAAATATAGTTTATCCGAGCTGTGTGAGGATACTGCAACAGGGCTGCACAGTCTTTGAGTATATTTGAATCTAGATTAATTTCAGGATTATCATCCTGGGTCCTAAAAGCCCTAAATTGCCTACAGTCCAGCTGAAAAACTTATTGCTCCTCAATATTCTGCCACTCATCTTAATTTGGGGGTTATAAAGCCACGAGCTGAACTTCCAAGAAGGAGGAGGATGATGGTGTTCATGCACCTCCCTGGACTGTGGAATGAATTACTGGAAGAGTTCAGTGGGAGTCTCGCTGTGTTTTGGGAGTGTTGCAGGATTTATCTCCCTTGGCAAGCTTTTTTCTCTCTAAGCAAGCTCTTAATTGACTTTGTGTGAAAAAATTTCCCTAGTTCTGAAGCCCTGTATGGAGATAACGGCAGAAGACTGTAAGGAGTGAAAAGGTGTTTAATTTTCTTGAGAGAGCTGATAAATTTGGCAGTCAATGTTCACAGTCAGTGGGCAAACAGGTGTCTTAAAATATGTACTTGCTACAGTGAGTGTCTGACAAACTAGGTTATTGCACGGTTTCATTTAACAGTAACACTACGTTTTTCTCAGTTGTTTTCATAAGTGTTACTAGTTAGACTAAGGTTGTGTCATCTTCGTTTAAAATCTACCAGTTGTACCGTTGACACTCAGAAAAGTAACTCTCCTTTTCTGTTCTGTTGTTGCAAGAGTGATCTTTACTTCTTATTTTCATTGCGTGCAATAGTGGGTAGATGTATATGGTGTTTACCTGGTGAGCCCTGCGCCACTGCAGCTGTGTGCAGGGACACACTTTCAGCAACACAACACCTAAAAGGAGCATCTGTTAAACACACGATCTCTTTTCTCATTTTGCCTGTATTACAGCGCTTGCGAAGGGGACACAGCTCCTCTCTTCTGCTAATACTGTTTTGAATGCAGCTGCTGTCATTCTTGCAAGCTAACAATTGTCAGTTTAGTCTAAACTTTAGTTAAGTCAGGTCAGTACCTAGACTCCAAGAACCTCACCCAAATTTTTAAAGGTTTTTCTATTTCATTCTTGTTCTGCTTATATTAATAGCTGTGACCACTGAGGGTCCTAATCTGAATAATCATAGGGAAACCGAGTGATCAGTATACATCCATACAGTTTTATTAGCCACATTAAAAAAAAATGCACAGACACACTCTCTTAAATCCAACATTGGTACATACATCATCATACATCTTCAGGAAATGGAGGAAAAAGAACCCCAAATGATCTCTGTCTTCAGGTAAGTCTGTACAGGGAATCTTGCTCTTCCTTTCATGTTTTGTGGGCTTCTTCTCCTTTGTCAGTCTTTAAGCACTTGGAATTTTTCACTTACCGTAAGGCTTGCTGTAAGAGTCAGCGACTGCTTGTGCTTGCCAAGCAGTGCTTGCTGTTGCTTGAGGCAGCACTGTGTGCCGTTGGCCACTGCTTCCTGTGGTTTGGAGACCCAGAGTTTCCTCATGTCCCTTCCTTTTCCCTGTTTTTTACACATCTGCTGGCTGTCATCTTTTATCTCGGAGTATGGAAAAAAAATGAAAATGTAGATTTAATACCCAGGTAGCTGTTGCTTTCCTTGTTTTCTGTCTTTCTTTCCATGACAATGTAAGAGGAGCTCCAGACTGCTTGTAAATCCACATTTATGAACTTGTGTAGAGAAACTTTCCCTCAACCCCTCTCATTTTCCCCAGGCAATTCTTTGCTTACTGCAGATGAGAGAGGGGGAGAGAGGGGTGCAGAGACAGAGAGAGTTTTTATTTGCAATGTGGAATTCAAACTCAAGAGCACTGGCAGCACATCAGTAACCAGTTCATCTAATTTAGGTGCAGTTATAAGAGAGGTGACAGAACTCTGCTGTAAGTCTGTACACAGAAAAATGCTTATTTTATGAAAGAAGCATCCTCCTGTATTGCAGTGTTAGATGCAATAAGTGGATCTTATTAATAGTGTTCAAATGCCAAATAAGTATTTATAATAAAACTACAGAAGTTTAATATTGTACAATTAAACATGTACAAATCAGGTGTGGGATATTCGTGTCTGTATCTGGAGGTTGTGAAGATAATTTACACATCGGTGCTTTATGATGCTGTAGCAATGTCATGTTGGTTCTTGCATACCGCTGACTTCCGTGGCAGGGCATCTGAGCTGAAACTCGTGTCCTCGGGGTTATGCCTCAATCAGGCATTCAAAGTAGCCGCTAAGGATGTGTTCTGGTGTTTCTAGAGCTCTGGCCTCAAGTGGGAAACCTTCATTTTCCTATTGACTGGTCCCACGCTTGAGACTGTGTTGTAAGTAGTTCCGTGAAAGCTGAAATACAGCCAAGTATGTAGAGAGCAAATGAAGTATTTCTCTTATACTAGACAGAGAATAAAATTAAGTCAAAGTGTATATAAATCTGTATGTTACACTGCCCATGAAAGGGGATGCGCTGAAAGCATGCCAGACAAAGAACTTCCAACCTGTTTCTGTGTGCCAAACATCAAGCATACGCACGTGGTTCTGACTCTCCTGTGAGTGTGATGGCTAGGAAGGAGTATGCTTTGCTGACTGATGGAGACAGAATGTATTTGTCATCTTAGATGAAAATTTAAGATGCTTTTGTAAAGGCTGCTGTTGTCTCTGGGGAGCACTGAAGGATAGGCTCGCACCTGGCAGTTTGCGTGCTCCTTTGGCCAATACCATTGCTTTAATAGATACCTTTATGATCATCAGATGAAACTGAGAGCACTAATTTGGAGAATCAGTTGGATAAAACTAGGTCATGTTTCTATGACTATTAGGGATCCATCTACATTTTTTGTGTTGTTACTAAAACTCTAGAATTATCATAGCTTAATGCTGCTTTCCTATGCAGCGCACCACACCATGTATGAAAGTGAAGTGGGCTTTTGGGGAGAATATGGGGAAGCTGGAAAGCCACAGGCTCAGCATTTGATCAAGCATCCTCTGATCTGATACTAAACAACAACAATTTATATGCTTCAATTCCTTTAATAGTAGTTATGAATACACTTATTCCTGAAAACTAGCACTATCATTTGTGCATCTGAATTTAGGTGTGGCCTGAGTACACATATGAAATCCATCAATCTGGGAACTCAGGCAAAATGTAGATACTTTACGTATTTGTCTTGAATGGAAAATGACGATAAAAGCAACACATGGCTGGTCAGACTACTGCACTTCTGAAAATGAGTAGGCATCAGTGTTAAGGATCTAGGGAACAGTTTGCCCCAGTGTGAGGGTACAGATGAGGCTTAGGCCAGTAGGAGCCCATGGAGTAGCGCTTTCTGCAGTTCTGGAGCCCAGTCCCGCTGGAGCCATCTTTTTAATCCCCAAAGAACAAATATTTTGAGAGCAAGTACAGCTCCTGGCCTGGATGACATGGGATCATGATGGCCTTGATTCAGAGCTTAAGCGGTGCTGCTGGAGAGAAGGCAGCATGGATTCCTAAGATTTGGGCAGATTTCACTCAGATCCAAACTGAAGTGGAAATCAAATGGTCTGAATCTCACCCATAATTAGTAGGAGATGATACAAAATGTGTTTCATTATGGTGATGTAGAAGTAGGATCTACACTCAGAACAGGAAACAAATATTAAAGAGCTAACTATTACTGCTGGATTCAAAGACTGGTGATAGTTGTTACCTTCTTTTTATGTGTGTGGGCAGCGACCTAATACTCACCACCTACTTACCCAGGGATTCAAGATCACATCTTTGTGTCAGGCTGTAACACACAGCCTGCTACGACCTAAGGCATGGATATTCAGGAAGGGTGTGGTGGAAAGGAAGTGACCGTGCATGAAGTAGAGACTGACATAGGAAGAAGTGGCGGGTGGGAAAAGACGAGAAATGAAATCTTCACAAGGGCTCAAAAGGACTGCATAGCAGAGTTTTCTCTCCTCTGTTCTTTTCAGTCTCCCTTCTCTGATACACCATTCCTGTATCTGTTCTCTTGCAATGTAGGAAGGACACGTGAAACCGGATTTAGGTCTGTCCCATTACACTGCATAGGGCATGTCTACTGAAGGGTGAGGGAAGTTTTGGCCACTTCTCTTGTTTCCTCTTCATTAACAGAATTTCATGTAACACAAGCAACCCAGAGTCTTGGGCAAGGGACTGTTTCTGCCATGGTGCAACCCCATCTGTCTGTGTCACATCTCATCCAGCACTGAATCAATGCAACTTTAATATGTTGAATTTTTTAAAAGTCTATGTGTTATCAATAGGCCACATGTATATTTGACTGCTTGTCCGTGAAAAGCGGAATTTTCATTATCACTTAGTTTTCATGATAAGGAAAGGAAGAAGACTGGATTTCTTAAATCTCTGGGATCACTTTGGACAGTGACCCAAGTTAACAGCAATTGTAGAATAAACTCTTTGTGATTGATGGGAATTTTCATTAAAACTATGCTCTCTAAAAAGTACTTTCAAGTGCCAAACATTCTGATTTTTTTTCCTATAATCTGTAACACATTTTTTACAGAAGCTGAAATGGACTGTTATTATTTCACAGATAGGTGTTAACAATTTGTGTAAAATACTGAACACTCAGAAGTGGTTTTAAATAGAAAATTGTATCTGAAATCTGTGATCTTCATATTTGTAGCTTGCTCACAGTATTCACTTTCTACACAGAATGCAATAGGAAAAACAGGGACATCTGCCATGTTTTACTCAGGACTACTACTACACCCTACTAAATAAAATTGCTGTGTAGCCTCTAGGTCTTTCTCTTAGCACTGTATCCAGGGCATAGGCCTAATGTCACAGATTGCAGTGGAATCATAGCAAGCATGATTTTGTACTTCCAAGTGTTACCATCATGTGGATTCTGGCAACTACCACCCTCAGCTTTTGATCTCTGGAAGATGCCCAGCCTCTGGGCTGCTGCTCGGGCAAAGCCGCATGTCCTGACAGCTCTGAGGCCATCTGTGAGGAGCCCTGTCAGCTGGCTCAGTTCCTGCGCCATGCCTCTTTACACCGGACCCTGCCAGAAAACGCCTGTTCCCAGGGTCTGCGCTGCTTTTGTTGGAGAAGGATCGGCTTTCAAGTCCTCGTGAAGATAAGGCTGCGACAGCTATCATGTAATGAGAACATCAGCATGAAGTGAAATTATTACAAATGTACATTAGCATATGAATTGTTCTGCTTATGAAATGCTGTGACATGAGTCAGCTTCCCCTCTTAATATGGGAAGCGCACATTATGGATCAAACAGTAAGGGACTAATATTATCTTAGAACCAGATTACAGCTTTAACCATATATTTTGTTTGTTGTTAGCAAACAAGAATATGACTACAAATTAAAGGTGCTTATCTTCTTTCAGCTGAAAGACAATGCAGTTGAAACACTCAGCCAAATCTCCTGTCAATATGCATCTACACAAATCAGCATGCCAGCATAGAAAGCAAGTCTGGAAAAGCTGTATTCTCTTCTTCATGTTTTATCTGTTTGTGTTTGAGGGAGGCGAGAAATTATTTGGGCTGAAAGCTTGTTTCTATTTTCTGTGGTTGTAATTCAATATTAAGTTATCTATTGCAAATTAAAACTGCAAATGTAGTGCATGATATGACTAGCATCTAATACTCCGATTTAGCTTGCTCTAGGGTCAGGTGTAGCCTGGCAACTAGAGTACTGATTGCACTATTCTACGAGTCAAGCATTTGCTGCAGGGGTAGAAATTAATGTGAACCTAAAACGATCTCTTTGCTGTCTTCGAGAGTGTGACCATGACTGGTTATTTGTTGACCTTTTCCTCCTATACCCACTGCTGAAAAATGATGCTTGACTAAAGAGACTTTTTTTAGATGCTAAGGCTGTGTCAAATCCAGGCTCTTTGATTATAACAACATTAGACTGGAAAAAATGGGTTAATTCAAGCAAAGAACGTGTCAGATGTTCACATCCTATGGATTAAGACAACCAGGTTATTCCAGAGAATTAAACATATAATTTTTGAGTAACAGTTGGAGGATTTGAACAGCTATATGTGTTCCTCACTTTTTTTGATTTGCCGTTTTCTCTTCCTGCTTTGTTTAACTTTCCTATTTGAATGCAAAACAAAATAGATTAGCGACTTCATGGCACAGATACGTTTGCAGATCTGTGACTGTTCTGTTATACTTAGGGGTTGACACCTAGGTAATAAGTGCTTATGGGAAAAAAGAAGAAGACGTTTTCTAAATGGGTATGTACTGTTAAACAGTCTCCACTGAGCAAGAGGTACCCAAGAATACTGAACTTGGTTGTTGTCAATCAACTTGATTTTTTTAAACACTTCTGACACCTAAAACCGACCCAAAATGCAGTAAGTAGCCTGAACATTGCCTTTGTAACTGTAATTTTAGAAGTATTTTGACTAGGGGTAACCTGGCACAGTCACTAAAAGAAATGATTCATATATCCCTGTCCTGGATGCTTACTCCTGTCTTTTTGTCCCTGGTTGCAGCATGGCTAAAAATAAATAAAGAAACAAAAGGTTGACCTAGGTTTGTGCCATGGTTTGCTGTGCAGCCTCACAAAATGGATGCTAAAGCAACAAGGACCGAAGCTCCATGGGCCACAGGCAAGATGAAGGATGAGGCTTTATTTATTTGTTGATTGATTGATTGAGTTGTGCTGGTTTAAAATGTTAGTAAAGCTCAAACTTTCTTTTCCTGCCACTGCAGTTCCTCCAACTTAACTGCGTAAGAGGCCTCATCCTCCCTTGGAGGTATTTACATACCATTCCACTCTGGTATGTGCGGCATGGCGGGAAGGTCCATGAATCAACGTACACTGATGTGGACATTACTTTACCAAACCAGACAGGAACTCATTCTGTTGTTGGTATTTTTCTTCCATAATACAGATTTTCTGAGCCAGCCTGCACTGGCTGACACATTGAGAACACTTTTTAGGAAACCTTTTCTTATTTCTGTTGTTGATAAGCATGAATGTTTCCTCAGCTGAACATGAGAATGACAGCTCTTATGCAGTCATAATAACACATGGGTTACGGCACATGAAATATAACAAGATTTACTGCTGTATTATTAAACAAAAAGCTAACAATAATTCCTCCTGTGAGAAAACTTACTTTTCTGTGACCTGGACTATGCTAATTTTGTAGCCTGAAATCAGTATTTCTGCGGTACAGTGTATAGTCCAAACATGAATCAGTTATCAAACATCAGTTTCCGTTATCTTTTATTTACCAAACTTTAATCAAAAGAAATAGGAATAGAAATTGCAGAGACTACAATTGGGTACTCTGCTGGAGGCAAGGGGTATGACATTCTGATTTAGCCTTTGACCGTAACGGATGAACCCAATGATCTGTAGTTCAGCAATCTATATCAGGCAGGGTTTTTTTATTATACTGAGCTTTGAAAATTGTAAGAAAGTACTGAACTACATAGACCTACTAGAGAAGTCTGAAGCCTTATAAACCTTTGCCAGCCTGAAAATGTGGCCAGATTATATCTCCTGTGCTTTGCTTTTCATCATTCGAGCACTTTCATGATTCATTTCTGAACTTAACACAATGATTACTATCTTTGAGTAATCTCTTCTGAAGGTTCTTGTTTAAATATTTTATGGGATAAATAAATAATTAGTCTTCCTCTATCTTCCATGCTCAAACAACTGTAATAGATTAATGACCCTTTTTTTTTCGTTTTGGAAACCATGTTGATTAGTCCTATTGTGTTGTAATCTTGGCGTTTTACTCAACTATTAATTATCATTTTAATCACCCTTTCAGATGAAAGGCTCATTGAAGTGTAATTCCTTAAAATATGGTATGTCCTTCTAAAAAATATGTAAATATTTTCATTCGCCATCCTCTGTTGTTCAATGGTTTACTTATTTTTCCACATATCAGGCTTGCATTTTTTGCTGGATGGCTTTTGTGTTTTGTTTTTTTTTTTTCCTGGTTTTATTTCCATCTATAAAGGTGCAAAGCTTCCATCTTTAAGTAGAAAATACAAGATCTGAGAGGGATGTTTGAAAATTATTTTGAAAAAAATGTTCTGAGGGCTGGAACACCTCTCCTGTGAGGAAAGGCTTAGAGGGTTGGGGCTGTTCAGCCTGGAGAAGAGAAGGCTGCAGGGAGACCTTATAGCAGCCTTTCAGTGCTTAAAGGGGGCCTATAGGAAAGATGGGGAAGATCTTTTTAGCAAGGCCTGTTGCAACAGGACAAGGGGTAGTGGTTTTAAACTGCAGGAGGGTAGATTTAGACTGGATATAAGGAAGAAATTTTCTACCGTGAGGGTGGTGAAACACTGGAACAGGTTGCCCAGAGAGGTGGTAGATGCCCTGTCCCCGGAAGTGTTCAAGGCCAGGTTGGACGGGGGTCTGAGCAACCTGGTCTAGTGGAAGGTGTCCCTGTCCATGGCAGGGGGTTTGGAACTATATGACCTCTAAAGGTCCCTTCCAACCCTTACCATTCTATGATTCTATGTTGTCACTGCAACCTCGGTGGAGAATAATCTCATATTTTATCGAGTGTTCTTGTCCTTTCGTCCTGTGCTGAATCTTACAATCTTTTTCTGAATGCTCTGTGCATCTGCTTTGTTTCTTTGGTCTTATAATTAATGATCAGCTCTTCCAAGTCCCTCTACCTCCCCCATTCCCAGTTTTGTTCTTCATATTGTGCTGTAACTTATTCTGTGGTGGTCTGACTTGGGAGTAGACTGACAAGTTTTTAGACGTGCCCCTCAAAGACGAGAAAATGACCAACACGAGATACATAAACTAAATCACTAAAAGAGTTAGGCTACTAAAATGGCACTTAGGCACCTCATTCCAACGACTTTCAGACATCACCAGGACTCTTAGCTTCTGTTCTTCTGCCGCATATTCCTTTGTGTGCTTAGGATTTTCAGTTTTCAGACCAAGTATTTGCCTGTCTTGATTTTTACTTCTAAATGGAATTTTCAAAGCATGTCCTCTAGAGTGGATCCTACAGAAGGCAATTTAGTGATGAGGTATTTGGGGTTTTCATCTATCCTTTTCTCGGTTTCCACCTGAGGGCCACTCAAGAGTAAACTGTTCTTAGATTCCTGTGTGCTGCTGCTGGATCAGGGGCTTGAACCCTTGGCAGGTTTCCCCCCAGCTGAAAGAGTGTGATCACTGTCGCACCTTTGAGTATCTCAGCAGCAATTTCTCTTGTTGGAAATGTTCCACTTGGCATGAATATTCATTGGGCTTGAGAAGGTAAGATTGTATAGTGTAGCAATTGTATCACTCAGCTAGAATATGGGACAGTCACTTTCAAGTCACTCTTCTGATAAATAATTAATTATTTAGATGTGTTGGAGTAGTTTCAGCAGGAAAAGTTAAGAGCTGTTTCCAGAATATCTTGTAGCCTGGTGGTTAGGTCACTTGCTGAGGATGTTGACATTTTATTTAAAGCTTCTGTTAAATTTCGGTTTAAAGCTCCTCAAATGTCAATGCCTGCATTTGGTATTTGTTATTTCTCAGTCTTCACATGTGGTTCAAATATATTTGTATTTGCTCAGTTTTAAGCACTTTCTGTTGTTTTGAAAAGCATTTGATCCAGTTACTTTGGTGTAGTTGGACTATCGGGAATGGACTGAATATTTTTATGTTAGTTCAGTCGAAGCTGAAAAAAGCAAGTGGAGTTCGAAGAGAATGGGAAGCAAGGAACGCTTCTCTGACCTGGTTCTTTTTTATTAACTGGGAAAAACAGGATGAGATCCACAGATTCTATAGATTTGAAGGACATGAAAGAAATACTTTGACCTCTAGTGATGAAGACCAGTGCCTAGAGGAAATTTTAAAAAGTACCTGAGCAATTTAGACATACAATTCCCTTTGGTTATAACCTAATTCCCACCACCTAACCCATTTTGGAGTCCAGTGGGATTTTCAGAAGCTGATTTCTGCATATAAACAGAGCTCATATCCTTTGAAGACTCAGCAAGACCGGAAATAATCAGTTTGCTATCTACAGTTTGTGTTCACTTGGTTTAAATCACTTTGGTTTAAATAATCAGTTTGTGCTGAATGCGAGGTATGATTTCTGGGTCCATTGTATGTAAGACTGGATTCTTACATTCATAATTTCAACATCCAGCCAAATGCAATTTAATTTTCAGAAGAAGAAGACAAAATCTAGCAGACTATTTGCATCCTTCTGCATTTCTAACACAAGAAGATATTTTAAAAGCTACATAGATACATATTAAGATACATAATTTCCCCTGTTCCCTTTCAAAAGCATACAGATGAACAGTTTATTTCTTGTCAGAAATAATAATAATTTCTTGTCAGAAATAATAAAGGTTGTACTGTATTTCATACAATAATTATAGTTGGAGTAGCCAACCTCTCGATCATTACACCAGTCATACAGTGTACCCTGTCTTTGGGAAAGTATCTTTCAGAGAAATCAAGTTTATCTTCAGGTGTTAAAATCAGTTTGCCATAAGTATCCATGGTTGAAGCATTGGTTACTGACAGTTTGCATTAACACCTGCATATTCACTTTGCCATATTAGAAGTTATTGTTATGTAATAGCAAAATGTATTTAGTTAGACAGTTTGTTAGTTTTAATTTACTAATTAATTTTGTCTCATTTATGATAGAATTCAAGTAAAAAAAATAGCAGGTTCGTAGAAAATGTTCGGATTTGTCCTTTCTTCTCTCTGAACATGAGAAAGGAAGATCATATCCTTGGGAGGCTCAGAAGATTTCATTGAGCTGATTGGAACCAAACAAGAAAAGTACCTTGACTTTTAGTTAAATGGAGAATTTACAGACCATCTTTGTCATACACATGTTTAAATGGCATGTTTCTATTAGTGAGCAGTTACATGGAGAGAAAATCAGTCAGATCTGGCAGACCTTTCATTCTGATTCCAGTAGGAAATAAAATTATTGCTTCTTGACGAAAGAAACCCCAAACTGACAGTTGTGGCCATAAAAACCTTTGTGCTTTGGATTGTTTATCGTTGTTTAAAATGTAACGTTGTCAAAGGACAGGACTAAAAACCTGAACATACTGTTCAGGCTGTACCTTTCCCCAGACCAGTCCCTACGCTGGGGACTGGGCTGTTTTTTTTGCTGTTTGTTTGTTGTTGTTTTTTTTAATCTCATTCCTCATTCTCTTTTTTGTTTTTTTAAGGTTTAGCAACACTTGTTTAGCTTGCCAAGTTAATGAATTATTAATGAACTGATCTGAGAAATGCTGTTGGTTTGCTATAAACGATAGTAGCCCTAGCTAGTGCCCCATATTAAATTGTATTTTCCCCTTTGCCCAGATCGTGCTGCTGAGCTCAGGTGTCTTGAACTTCGTAATTACCTCCAGAGCTTTCAGAGGACTGATTTCACCCTGTCTCCTCCCTGGGCTGGTTCAGTGCTGCAAGGAGGGGTGATGTAGTAACTCTACACCTGTTCCAGCACACGCCTCTCCACTTGCTCAGCTTCCCCAACCAGTGCCGAGTTGGGCATGAGAACATCCGAGATTGCCTGGGTCTGTCACCACCAGTCCAAACACTTGTGGGTGTTCAGACTGGCTTCGCGCTGGGGTGGCTGTAACAGCTAGTGCTCTATAATGGCCGTTGATGACAGCAACTTGTATTCTAGGACTAAAAGTAAACTGAATTCCTATCAGACTCATTGTAAGTCGACAAGACGGAGAAGCCTACCACCAGACATCCTGCTAGAAAATGATTTTAAAGGGAAGTTTCAAAGAAATATTAGGAATATAGAGCCTGTACATCCAAGGCGCCCTAAGAAAAGACCTTCCATATTTTCAGGTAGGAAATGCTGTATTCATAGTATGTTGGTGCAATATCTTTTAAACCTTTTTGGTAATATTTGAAGGAATCAGTAGCTGATTCCAGCCAGAATTTATTCTGTTTTAAAACCTAAGACAGTCTTCACAGATAGATTTAATCAAATACCATTTACGTGAAATTATGTCAGCCGTTAGAGTTGAAGTGATGGAATCGAAAAGAGAGACTTCACATTCTAGATTTCGTGTTGCTTGCTTGTGGGGATTTTTCTTTTAATACTTCACATTTAAAGAGAACTAGTTGTTTCTCTAGAACTTTAAACTGCATTTTGCTTAACCCCACTTATAAACAGTGCAATCAATAGCTGCAGTATAAGTATCTCTCTTGCTGCTCTAATACTGTATCTCATTGCTTTTCTGGAGGAGAGTGGTTTGGGGATAGCAGACTTCTTCAGTCTGGCTGATTTCTTTTGTGTAGCAAGAAATCAACATCACTAAATAGTCAAATGCATGGTTTGAATTCCTGGCTTGCACTGGAGCCTGTAATGTCTGTAGTTAATAGTTCAGTTTAACTCTAGTTGTTAAGAAGCAGGAACAAGGTCTAAGAGTGGATTTCAGTCAAGCTAATGGCAAGTCTGGATTATTTTGGGCTTTTTAATTATTATTATTTGAAATATGCCTAAAAATAGGCAACAGATTAGCATGTGAACAAAGGATTTGTGGCAAAAAAAATCAGGTCATCTTTAGTAGGAGGACTTAAAAGATTTTACAGTGGAAAAATTCAATACCAGCTCATCCCTGCTGAAACTTGAGATGTGTTTCTGAGAAGCAATCAGAGGAAATGAAATTCTTTATAGATACAAAAATAGACTGTTTTTTAAATTTAGGTATCTCCATTTCCAGATGAAAATGATGATTTTTAAATTTCTAGGGGGAAATAGTACAACCATCCAGCTCTTTGAAGAGCTATGAAGTATATAAAGAAGTGTTATTAGTTATTTAAATGTTAACATTATGTTCCTTAATGACAGCTAAGCTTATACAGGTACCTTCTCATGAGCTGAAATGCTGCTGAAGGAACGGGAATACAATGTTAACAGATGACGCAGGGCAGCACTGTTTGTGTGGTATTTAGAACCTCCTTTGTACCTTTGTTAAGGTATTTGAAATATTTCAGCACCTTAGGAAATAATGCTTTTTTCCTCCTTCCTATTCTATTTCCCCAGCTTAAAAAAAAATGCAAAAAGCCTGATCAGATCTTAAGTCAGGTGACTTGGACGTGCCCTGTGCTTCCCAGTGCCTGAACAGGCTCTTCCTGAGGTGAAGTGGTCTGTTGGTGACTGTCAAAGCACATTATTTTGGGCAGGGTAGACCCTGTATCTTTTCTTACTCTTTCTCAGTTGCTGCATTTTGTCTTGTAGGTGCCTTTTCTGCTCCTTAATTCTGTATTTGTTTTTTCTTCCTCCTGTAACTTTTCACTTTTTTTCCTGTACATCAATATTTTTATTAGAAAAAACATTTTAAATAGCCTTGTGTTTGGTCTCCAACACCCATATTCTGTTGTGCCCACCCAGATTCCTGCTTTATTCTGTGATCTTTCCTTATTTTTAAATACAATTCTTCCTCTCTGTTCTCTTTCCACGCTCCCAAATGACCACACTAGCATAAATACTCCGTCGTTTGTGCTGTGTCAGATATGAGCACTTTAATGTAGTTTGTGTGTCTGGAACGCTGCCATTACGTTTATGAAATCCACTGCAGCTGTGTTACTGTACACTCAAGGGCACTTAACTCAAAGGTAATGCAAATTGCTTGCTATAAGCAATTGATGGAGCATGATGGAAAGATGGGTGTAGTCTTTCATTTGGTAGGTCAGCAGTATACATGGGAGAAGCTTTACTTGATTTGCTTTTGAAAACAGGTTAGCAAATGAGCTTGGAGTCCTCTAGACCATTGTCTTTCATGCTGTAAATGTAGATTAGAATGGAAACAGAGCTGTATCATAGAATCATGGAATGGGTTGGATTGGAAGGGACCTCTAAAGATCATATAGTCCAACCCCCTTGCTGTGGACAGGGACAGCTTCCACTAGATCAGGTTCCTCAAAGCCCTGTCCAACCTGACCTTGAAAAGTTGAGATAGATAGATAGACATTAAACATATATATAAATATATATATATTGATACACTTGCTCTGCAGTCTTTTGGACCACTGCTGAAGCTCTCTGAAGAATGTGGTAATTCATACTTCCTTGTTTCAGCCTGTTCATCTATTAATATAAATATTTTAAATCTATATAATTTTGATTCTTCCACATTCTCCTAATCCCTGTATCTTTGCTTAGTCTTTTATCTCACCATGAGCCTGAGTTTTAGGACATGCTTGCAAGTTGGTCTGCAGTACTGTACATCTTGTTTGCTTTCCTTTTATTCTTTAAGACAGAATAAAGACATCTAGGTGCAGGGATATAGGTTGGTTCATACATTGGAACTCATATTTCAGACGTGGTGCAGACATAGGGATGCATCTTGCTTGCGATAGGCTTGCTTTACAGTTTTTTTCTGAACTGTGATGGCTTAGAAGCTCACTCTTTAAAAATGAAAGCTGAAACCCCAGAACAGTGACACATCTGTCTGTCCTGTCATCATGAAGTTAGTCATTCACGTATGCCTAGGCAGGACTCTCCAAACAATCGTATCACTGGGTTATTGTGTTCATTCCCACACAGCAAGGGGAGGAAGAAAACTGTGACTGCTAGGAGAAACCATGGCATTGCCAAAGGGTTACACTACACAGAGTTACCTTTTTCTTCTTGCAACAAAGCACTTCATTTCTTCTTGTTCTTTAAATTCAAAATGGTTAGAGTTGTTGCATGCTTCAGGGCTTGGTTAATAGCAACTGCCAATATCTAAATTTTTGTTTTTACTGTTTCCTGGCTACCCTCTTTTTTTTTTTTTTTTTTAAAATGATGACTCCGGCACAAGTGATCATAATCAACATTATAGAGCCCTTTATTGTCAACAGAAAGGTTCATCACCTTAATTAGTTGAGTTTTGTACAGATGTGCTGGCGTGCCCTCAGCTCAGCATACTGTCATAGCCATGACTGAACGTCATCCTGGCAGGACCGTACAAAAATGAACGGTGTCTTGTCTTAACCTGAAGATAAACCTGTGACTTGTTAATGTGAAAAGAAAGAATTGTAAAAAGACAGACGGGGCACCGCAGGGGCCTTAGGAGGCTATGTCTTTACAGAGGTACCTAGGAAAGGTAAATTGAGCCATCTGAAGGGGCATAAAGTTAAAATGAATTAGCCAAACATCATTAAACATCTATGCTGATTCATATTCAAAAGCACAACAGCCTGAAGAAAATTAGTCTCTATTCATTAATTTTAATTTAGGGAAATGTGGGGTAAGTTTTTACACTCATTTCTTTTTGGAAGAAGGCTGCTGATATTGGTGTTGTTTGAGTTTCCGCTTTCTACCCTGCAAAGACATTTGAGATTTTGGCTGGGATTGTTAGTTTTCTGAAGAAAACAGAGTAAACAATACAGAAATTACAAAGGTTGAAATACTAAAATAAAAAAATATAGTTAAGTACTACTTGGAAGCCATTCATATGGTGCGCTGGGGATGTTTCTTTAGGTTCCACTGCAAATTCACTTCTATTACTTTTGTTAGTATCTTGTGGGCTTTTTTCTTCTTCTTTATTTTCATTCAGAGGTAGCCTGTATTATTGTTGACTGATGTGTCAGTTTTGAAGGACAGAAGTTGAGGAAAATACTTCGGATTTTTTGCCTCTCCCGGAACAAGGCATACCTCCATTTCATGGCCATATGCCTGTGACTCAAGCATTGTCATCACAGCCAAAATAAGCTCTGTGTATTCTGTGGGACAGCAAGATACTCTACTTCTGTAAAAGCGTTGTGGTGTTGCTGTGAGTTAATGTAACAAAGGCAAGTGGTTAACAGTACTTCATATAGCCACTCAAAGTAAGAATGTAGGTTGCTGGTCTGTGATTTTACAACAGAATAGCTAGTGTTCTGTAACAAATTCACTGCTTTTTTTTTCAGTTAAAATATTGTCGCAGTTAGAAGTCTTGAGGCACTCTCTCAAAGCATTTCTGGAGTTCAGACCAGCATACAGTCTAGCAAAGTCACTTTCTAAAATAAGTAAGTTGATTTGACACCATATTTGTATGTATATTAAAATACTGAGAAAAATAAAAGAAGGGGTTTATATATAAGAAAAATATTTAAAAGTTATTCAACAGGGATATGAATAAATCATTTAATTTTTCATGAGACATGGGGATAAAACAGCCAGTATGTATTATTTTTTTTTCTTTTGATTGGCTACATTAATTGGGAAGGACTTGCCAAAATCTAATTACTTTTAATCAGTATACTTAAAATCATGGGTACAGTACGTGTCTTAATTCAAATGAATTATAATGATCTGTGTTCAGTATTTTAATTTAGTGAAGATTTGAATATCCTACCTCCTCTGTGAATAAATTGTACTGCATGGTAATAATGTATGCTTGTGATCTGCATAGGATAATTGCTGTTCACTTAGGGTACCCCTAGTGTCATTGAACTTTGGCAGAATGTCTTGTGCTGGTGCTGCATTTTGCAAGTATCATCCACTGACAGCAGAAGGGAAGGCAAGACTGGCTTGTCCCAAAGTTCTTGTCTTCCCTTTGTGACTTGAAAAAATTGACTTGGTTTCCCCTTAATACTGTTAGCAAGACCTCCTGCTGATTGAAAATGCGGAGGGAAGGGAGTGTTGCATTTTTTAATTTGCTGTTCATATTGTAAACTGGCATTAGTTCCCTGTGTTACTGTGTTTTATTGAGCCTTATGGTAAGATATGCCATCATGCTGTAAAATTGGTACATTGCTGATTGAGTGTGTGTCCACCTGCTGATCTGGGTATAACCACTGCTTTATTAATAGAAATTATCAAATTAGTGATGTCTTGCTTTTCCCTCAGCCTGCTGTATTTTTATGCTCACTTATGTATTTCTACATGTATTACTTAATATACTCTTCAGCACTTTAGTTCTTGAATGTTTTTTTAAAGCGTCATTTTCTTTAGAAAGGATGGGTCGATGATTCAGAGGAAAGCTCCGAATTCTGCATTTTGAAGTCTGATGTAATATATGCATGTTGTCAAACTTGTTTTCTTCTTGGGTTCACTGGTATTTTATGGACTGTGGAGACTGATTTCCTAATGTTCTTGTAGGGAAGTGAAGATGCTTCCTCACCTTTGAGTTGTATTTGGGACATAAAGGAAGCTCTCTACGTACAATAGAGAGTGACTTGAATGTGAAGATGAGGGGGAAGGTAGGGAAGAAGGTGAGGTTAAGATAGGGAAGGCTCTTTCTGCTGTAGTGACTTGGATTTTTGTTTTCTGATTTGTTATTTTTTTGTTTGTTGTAAAACTCTTTAGTTGTCTCCTAGATTTAGGTTGCCACCATCCATTGTTACAGGTGTTAAGACTCCACTTTAAAGCAAAGACTCCAGTGTTCAAGTGAACAAAACGCGTTGTACATGCAGTAATATACCTCAAATCTTAATGATGTCTAAGGGTTTATAGACTTCACTGTGCTGAAAGACCTTGTGAAACAATTACAGCACTTGCTTCCGGATTTCAGCACAAGTTTCTGTGCCTGCAGCAGAAGAAACAGCATGTGAAAAAGAATCTGGTTTGTTAACATGGTTGCCAGTTTGACCCTTTGGCTCTCAGCTGTGTCCTGTCCAGAGGATAACGATTAGAGTGCAGAGTAAAATCTTCAAACTTGTGCCAAACCTTCTGGGAAACACAACAGGCTCTTTTTTTTGTACATTTATATAATCTTCAAGAAGGAGCATTGAATTAAGATTCAACACTGGTTGTATCTCCAAAAAGATATGTTAATATGAAATGTATTGAATTTTAAAATAAAAAATCAGAATCCTAAGAAACATTAGCGAAATGGGAAACATACAAAAATGTTTTAAAAGATTTAAGAACAAGCCAGTAACTCTTTACATCAAGTGGTGGTAGCCTTAACTACATTTCATGTGCGGTAAAGCCATGAGAGTTTGCTGACATTATTTTAAGTAAATATTTCTTTGGCCATCATGAGAAAATAGAATATTTTATTATCTTTATCTGATTTAAGATGCACCTTAAAGGGCAGATTCACCATAAAAAATATGTCCGTCTGGCCCATAAAGAATTATTTTTGTGCTAATGGATTGGAAAGATTGTCTACAGTAATTTTTTTCGTAGAATTGAGAAATACATATCATTTCGTTACACAAAAGGCAGACATTACTTTTAAAGTTTTACAGTAGTGCATCTGCTTGTAATCAAAAGCTTATCAGCCAAGTAAAATGTTTTAAAAGAATAATACTTAAAGGTTACCATAATGGCTTTGATTTAACCTTCTTCCTCATGTATATTTTGTTCTTCCTCTGAAGTGCAATCTTCTCATAAGGTAATATAGTTAATGACATTGAAGTGTGTTCTTTTGACAGTCAGATGGGTCTATGGTCTGCGTATCAATCACTTAAAATGTATTTCTTCTGTAGGGCTTGTTTACTTGTAGATACTTTTGTAGATTTGTTGGTTGCATTTCGTGAGTAACTATTTTTCTTTCAGCTATTTGTACTTTACCTAGCCTTACAGATTTAATAGGAGCATACTGTATCCGAGTTAAATCACATGATAATCTTGGAATCTCTGAAATAAAAATTCTCAATGTTTTCTTCATTTTCATTTCATTGCTGTCTTACTGTACCTGAATGTAAGCAACAATAAAAAGTTTAGGAATTTCTGAAAATACTTAATTTTCATAAGAATTTAAGTAAAACCCCAGTATTTTATTAATCTGTTTAGGTTCAGAGACTGTTTTGCCTGAAGACGGGTGTAGATAATAAAATTCATCTTAATTACAAAAGACTACCTAATGAAAACTCTTTGAACACAGCTAGAGTTAGCTGGCAGATTGCTTTGTGCTGCTCCTCATGATGAAAGATGCCCTGGTGGTGAAGTGAACTCCTTATGGCACTTCTGCTAAACAAGCTATGAGCGGATACATACTGAGTTCATATGTTGAGGTTATGATAAAAAAAAAAAAATTCACTAACTGTATCTCTCATTAGTTTTCTTTATTGCTACTAATTAAGAGTGGTTAATTTGGAATGTGATTATTATTAATTTTGGGGACTGGACCTTAAATCAGGAATGTGACTTCAGGAGCTCAGAACGTTCTTTATTACATTTGGGTTTTCTGGGAAGTTGAAATTGCACAGTGCTTCACAAGATGAGGTCAATTTAAATTCTTCTTGCACAGGATATACTAACGTCTAGCTGCTACACAATGTTGGAATGTAGTTTTATAATCAGATACAATTTTGAAGACCCAACAAATGTCTGTTCATGCTTTTTAATCATATACTTAAGTTGCACTGAAATTTAAAATTTCTTAAAATAAGAAATCTTTCCCATCTGTTACTGGAAGCCATTACTGTTTCCAGGAAATTTTTTCTGTAGATAAGCGATGTATATTGTACGTGTTACAGTCTAGTGACTCCTCTTCCAAGCACCTGGCTGTGTAGGGGGGGGTTTGTTTGTTTATTTTAGAACTGCCTAAGGGTACTGCTGTGACTTTCTGTGGGGTTTTGCTCTGTGCCTTTGGAGTTACTGTTTCTGCAATGTCATGGTGGCTGTAATGGTGACGTGCTTTAGTTGCAGAACACTCGACTGTGCATCCCTGTGCTCACTTTGTGGTGAATTTTCAGCTCTTCCTAATAAACCTTTTCTGGGGTAATTTGTGATGCAAACAATAAAGGGTTGGCAAAATAATTTTTAATCACAATGTTTAGTCTGCAGGTTGGTAAGCAGAGGGGCAGTCAACAAGTGTCATCTTTCTTATTGTAATCTCAGTTATTCTGTATTTCCTACTTTGTTCAGGACCTTTAAACTAGTGAATCTCTTGCCAGCCTGTCTGTTCTCCCCTCTGTTCCTCGTATGCAAGTCAGAGAAATCCCTCTCTAGCAAAGCTGCTCCACTTCTTCCCCATTTTGCCTGGACAAGCCTGCAGCCTCCCCTAACAATTCTCAGCCACGGTTCAGAAGCTGGCAGGAGCTGAGGAATCAAAAGAGAGTTGGATGTTGCCACCAGCATTTAGAGAGTGTTTTACTGTATGCTTGTAGGCTGTTCTGTGCTGTCTGGCCTTGTGGCCAGAGGGCAGCCCCAGGTATCAATGTAGGCATGGCATTCGTGGTCTAGTTCAGTTGAATCGCCAGTCTGTCCAACAAGACACAACTTTAATGACTACAAAGGTCATTAAAACTCAGTACTGGTTTGTTCAATGCATCACCTTAAAGTACTTCTGAGAGGACTTGTTTAGATTTATCACTGACAGTTATTGACTCCTGTATGGAGAATCATTCAAGCGTTAGATTTCCACTAGAAGCTGAGGCTTTACTCCAAAGTAAAAAGTCTAATCTGCAGCAGAGGTTTTACTATCACACAAAGATGCCACGGCAAAAGGAGGATGACAAATAAAGCAGAATACCAGAAACTGGATTTCAGGGTCTAGAATGTATTTCATTTTCTGCTGAGCAAATTGATGATAAGCAAAGCATATGTGTACATGTCCAATTCAAAATCCATTCTGGAACTGGAAAATCAGCAGTTGTCTCTCTAGCAGCTAGTAGTAACATAATTCAAGTTTTGATTTGTCATACTAAATGTTATGGAACCCTTAAATAAGAGTAGTGTTACACTTTGTCCTTTCTCTGGTTTCAGGGTTAAGAATACTTCTGCATAAACTGTTGTTACGTTTTGAGTCCTCCAACTTGAAAGCCCATCCTGAAAGAGGTCTCAGTGACTGTAAACTTCACTCAGCAGCAAGAAGAATGACAGTGATGGACATGGAAAAGGCTGAGGTAGTCAGTGTTTTCCTTGCCTCAGTCTTTACCTTCAGGAGGCCTTCAGGAATCCCAGGTCCCAGAGACCAGTAGGAAGGCCTGAACTAAGGCAGGCTTACCCTTGGTACAGGGACAACAGGTTAGGTAACATTGTAAACAAGCTGGACATACATGAGCCCATGGTGCCTGATAGGGTGCAACCACAAGTGCTGAGAAAGCTGGCTGACATCACTGTCAGGCCAGTCCTGATAGTCTTTGAAAGCTCATAGCAACTGGGGGAGGTTCCTGAGGACTAGAAGAGAGCAAATGTGACTCCTTTATTCAAGAAGGGCGAGAAAGAGGATCCAGGGAAATACTGGCTGGTCACCTTCAGCATAATCCCTGGAAAAGTGATGGAGCAGATACTCCTATAACCCATTTCCAAACATAAGAGTAGATGACTGGGAACAGTCAGCATGTTTATATGAAGGGGAGATCATGCATTACCAACTCGATAGCCTTCTAGAACAAGGTAAATGGCTTGGTGGTTGATGGGAGAGCAAAGGACACTGTTTGTCTCAACTTTAGAAAGGCTTTTGACAGTATCTCCTACAACATCCTCATAGACAAAATCACGAAGTACAAACTAGATGAGCGGACGGTGAGGTGCATTGAAAACCGAGCTGCCAGGCTGACCAGGTTGTGATTAGCAGCACGAAGCCTAGCTGGAGGTCAGTCACTAAGAGTGTAGCCCAGGGGTCGATACTGGGGTCAGTACTGTTCAACAGGAATCTCAGGAAACTCAACAAAAGGAAAAGTCAAAGTTAATATGATTTTACCACAATTTTGTTCAATATTTAGGCATTTCCTGAGTCTTTTTTATTGGCAATCTTCACCACTAAATATTACCAGAAAACATAATCTCCTTTTTTTTTTTTTTTCTTTTTATGAAATATAAATGGTAAAACTGTCAAGCAATCCTATAGACCTACCTTAAACTTCACTGTGTGTTGCCTGTAGGCAATGACCATTGTTGCAGGAATTGCAGACCCCTCTCTTCTCATCTTCTTTGCTTTCCTCCACTCCTGATACTCGCAGGAGGAAAAGCAGAAGGAACTTCCATGTGCAGTAGCCTTGCTCCGTTCTCACAGTAGAGGTCTAGAAGGAACAGGTGCAGTTCCTTCAACAGATTTATCATTCTTTCTATTAGGTGGTTTCAAGAGTTTCACTTTGATGCCAATTTTAGGTATAGGTGGCTAAATTTAGTATTTAAAGCAGTTTTTTGGGAAATAAACTGTCTATAAATAGAAATAAATAGTTTGTGCTTCAAGCTGAGGATGATAAGAAATGGCTTTGTGCTCTCCTAATGGCTTTGCATCCTAGAAGGCTTGCTAGTCTCAGAAGAGGAGCAGCGTGGGGAGAAAGCCAGCATCACAATTTCTGGGGTTATAAATAGAAGTATTTTCTGGTCTGGACAAATGGGGTCTCATCTTTCTAAATGCAGACATTTGCTGAATAGATGTCCATGCCTAAACTAGTCACTTCAAGCTCCCTTTACAGTCATTGGAGAAAAACAGGTATTATTAGGGTTTAATCAGTGTGGTATGTTGTAGATGTCAGTATTAAAATGGGATGAATCAGCTCTTATTTCTTTAACTAGAAGACATCCAAGATGAGTTGCTGAAATGGGATTATATTGTAAACGCCTGCTTGAAGTCAAAGAAGTCCCACCTCTGTAGTCTACCTTTAGCTTCTCCCTTCTGTCCAAGCAAGGGACCATGTACAGACGTACAGGAAGAGACTCAAGAGGTGAATTATTCTCTGCTTCCATTCTTTCGTAGGATGATGTCAGCAAGTGTTTCTTCTGTGCAAACAATATGGCTTGCCCTCACATTAGTGATTCATAAGAGAAGCTCTCAAAATTATGACAAGATTATTTCTGAAACCTCAGGTTTTAAAATAATAAAACATGGACTTGTGCTTCTCAATCGTAAGTTACTCGTCCTTTTTAATAACTACTAGTTACAGTGTTTGTTCATATTCATGAACACTTATTTCACTTTATTTTTAATAAAGTGTTAATGATTCTTTTAAAAACCATACCATTATGTTTACTAACACAGAATTCCAGCACCTTGAACATAAAGTGCCTCTTTATACACATCTTTTTGGTATTCCATCAGTGCTGTGAGACTTAGCGTACACTGTATTGTCAACCAGAGTGGAGTCCTGAGGTGCCTCCCCTGCAGAAGATACAGACTGTCACTAGCATTGATGCCAGCTGCCACAGTCCTGTTTTCTGCTGTGTGAGCTCTGAACTGCTTTAAATAACTTCTTATGGGTATTCTGGCATGTTAAATCCACAGTGTGACATCCTTCCTTCCCCTCACTGTAAAAAAAAAAAAAAAAGAAATCCCCTTATCTTACATCCACATCCACTCACACCTAACAGAATGCTGCAAACATTAAAATACAAAATATTATATGCATAATATTTACTCGAGCTTAAATGATAGCTTAAAAGTAACACATTAAAAGGGAATAGTATGTATGTGCATATGTACTGATAAGTAAAACATATCTGAGATATTTAATTCATGGTTCCATTTTTTTCTCCCAATGTAGTTGTTCCCCCCCCTCCCCCAACCCGCCTCCAAGATCACCGTATCTTCTGTTCAGCATTCCAGATTCACTTGAGGTACAGATTGCTGGCTGCATGTCCATGAGCACAGCTATACTGGACAGCTGATTACAGAGGCTCTTTTGGATAGGTATGCTCCTTTTTTCTCTGGAGCTGACCTTTATCTCTTCTACATTTGATCAGCTGGGTTCTGCCTGCCGGCAGAGCTAGTCTGTGTGGGCTGTTCTGCCACCAGTATTTATCCCAGGGAAGAAAGCTGCACCAAACCATTGTAAATTTGCATTTATATTCCCAAACCCCAGAACTGTAATGAGTGGGGTTTGTTTTAAGATTCTCTATGTATTTTGTGAATAAAAATTCTGTATTTTTCTCTTTATGCCATTTTCAATCTGGTGTTCTTTGTGTCATGCATGGACTAGGCAGCATAGGTTCTGTGTCGGCTTAATACTGTAATTTGCTGATGAAACCTCACAGGAACAAATATGAGTTGCAGTAGTTGCTTTTTAATAATAGCGTACAGCCTGTTGTCCACATAGATGGGTATCTTAGGTTAATTATTTTGATCAGATTGTGTATTATTGAGAATTAAGAGTGTTGCATATGTAAGTATATGTGAAATGTTGTTTGTGTCTCATAGACTAGAGCTGACTTTCTAAGTACCTGTTCTTAGCATTTGCAAATAGTTTAACCTGGATCTAGCATTACCTGTAATAACTCTGACAGAAGGTTTTTCTGTTTTGTCTGGCTACTCTGAATTATTGTACATGGACCAGAAATAACGACATTCTGTGGCGTGACCTATGCAGATCAGGTTGATTATCACTGTCCATTCTGGCTTTTAAAGTCCTCAAGTTCATTGCCTGGCCATGCTTCCATGCCTCTTGCAGTTAGACCTAGAGTATGTCTGTTCCTGGAACAACCAGAGTTTACTAAGGGCTCAGCCAGAAAAGTGGCTTGGAAGAATGTTCTTACTACAAAATGCAGTGCCTGTTATAGGTGTTTGTAAATGCATATGAGCAGTTGGGAAAGCTATTTAACCATGTAATACCTATGAAAAGTGTATATTTGATTTTTTAAAACTTTTTTTTTTTTCAGTTGAGAGACATTATTTTCATTGGCTTCTTTTCCCTGCCTACACACCCATGTAGCCTCCCTTGTGTCAACCGTAGTGATCATGTGCATCTGTGGGGTGACTCATAACCTCATTCATCAACTGAAGGTGACACTTTAGCCCCAGCCGTGTTCCCAAAACCACACATACACCATTCCAACCAAATTTCTGCTCCTAACTAGTGCCACTGTAAGGAGACCTGTTGGAAATTATGAGGGAAAGGGAGAGGATGGAAGAACTTCACAGCTTTTCCAACAGCAGCACAATCTTAGATTAGCTTAAGTCAAACATGAAAACACACCCTGGGTCAAATCTGTCATATTATCAGAAGAGGAAGAAGTACCCATATATTCTTGGTGAAGTTTCTGTTTTATAGAGCATTCCGTCTGTGCGGATGCTATTTTTTTAGTTCACTGAATTAGTCAGTAGCTAGCGATGACCTCCCTTGATCTGCGGAAGAGTTCAGGCAAGGTTCGTGCGTCGATGCCCTGTGTGAGTCGGGAGGATACGGTGTCACTGAGCACCAGTACCTGACCAGGCGTAAGCTCAAGTTCCACATCCAGAACCGCAGCCCAGTGCTGCTTGCAGCTCCACTGCAAGATTTCATAGAAGGTGAATCTGAGTTGTTGGTTTTTTATTATCACCATTCTCTTTTGAATCAGGTTGTTATAAAAGTTAACTGGGTTTTCTCCAGATCTAAGCATCCTATTCAAATACTTGAATAAAAGTATTCTGTGTCAGTGGATTGTTTTCACTTACATGTCCGTTGTTTTAGACTTCATTTCATGGCTGAGAAGCCAATCTGGAGATGAAAAAGAAGGAACCTATTTTCCTCTTCTGATCTGGTGGAAAAAAAAAACCAACATGGGAAAGGAGGAGTTCTACTCAATAACTACAAAAAAATGAGTTTACATTTTTAAAGCCTTTAATGATGCAGTGGACAAACAAGTACTAGGAGTTTGATACTTATCTAGATTAAGCACTTTAATAATCTACAAAGAAACTGTTAGGTATTTCAGGAGCTAAATACCTTTGAAAATCTAGCCTGTGGTGACTCAAAATCATTAATCATTTTAAGTGTAGTTAAGGTAACTATAATTACCACTGTCTTTACTAGGAAATTATTCAGTTTTAAATGTGACATCTTTTTGTGCTTTCTTCCCTGTGTACTGAGCCCAAAATAGTGTTTTTTCTTTAAGTTAATAAAAAGCAGATTGTAAGTTTTGTTTTGTACTTTTTTTCATGAAATTGCAATTTCTGTTCAAATGTAGCATGAGAGAAACCGTCAGTAACATTACCCTCTTAAACAGGAAGAAGGTCATTTGCCTTTTTCCAGCATAAACAGGGAGCTGTGTTAGACCTCCTAGCTCTCAGAAAATCAAGATGTGTTTTAGGTTAGCAGGAAGGGGTGGATTCTGAAGGATATAAAAGACCCAAATACAAAGACTGCATGTAGATGTAACTTGGCCTCTGTGAGCACACTGGTGCTCCTATAGAGAAGCAGCAAGTTGGAGGGTGCTGGAGTTCTATTAGCATGCCCAGATGGAAGAGTTGCTGTTGCAAAATCTTCACAACAGCAAGGGAGAACCCTTGCACAAGTGCTTATCAGTTAAAAAGTACTATGTTGAGGGGGGGAAAAAAAACAGCAAAGAAAAACTCTCTCACTGAGAGCTCTTCTGCCACAGATTACTTCAAAAGGTGAAACAATACATCGTTATAGATAATGTTTTAATTTAAAAAAACAAAAGTTTTGCTTCCCTCTACTTTAGAAAAAATATAGAAAAGATTTTGCAAGTCAGAACAAGTGTTCTTATGTAAGACCAGTGAGATTTTTTTTTTCAAACCAAAGTGTTACCTCCTATCTAGCCAGAATCTAAGCACGCCCTTGCACAAGTAAGGGTACTACATAGTAAACCTCATATGCTGTGTCTCACCAGCGCTTGCCTAGAAGGGCTATATGGAAAGGGATTTCAAAACTACATAAAACAAGATACTTTTCCTTCAACAACTGGTTAGGATTGAGTTGGTTTACTGGCATCAGTTCTTCAAAGAACGGAGAAAGTAATTTTGAGTAGTAATGGGAGAGCACCAAGGGAGAAGCTGTAACCGAAGGGTCGTCTGCACACAGTGAAGAGGAACGTGAGGGTAAAACAACCATGAGAAACAGAAATTTTACTGTAAAAATCACATGGCTTGATTTCTCTTGACACTGCCTCACTGCAGTCATTTATGTAAAGTTGCTGTAAAAGAGCCAGTGGTTTGAGTCATGAAAATTTCTGCTGATACATATTTATGTTTGCTTTGGATATGCAGAAAGATTTTCAAAAGGATGAAGGGCATAGTGATTGACAGTTTAGTTATTAAAGGTATCAAGTGAGCTAAGAAGCCTATGTTCATGTGCGTGCCCTGTTTATAAACTGCAGTCAGGGAAAGAAAAATACTCTTTTTGGTCTGCCACCTGGCATGGCTTCTTAGGTAAACCTGATTTTTGAAGCATTACTTCTCTCCACCTTGGAACAAAAAAGGTTTTGAAAGTTGTAGGTGTTACCTAGCTGAGTTGTTAGGTCTCTGGTCTAACTGGAGGTAGCACTAGTCTGAGCTGTCCGAACCTGAACTTTGGATCTTTCTGTTAGCACTTCAGAGTAAAATAAGAAGCAAGCTCCTCATCCCGTAATGAGCCAGGGCTCCAACTGTGCCAAGCACTTCACCCACAGCAAGGGCCCGAGTCCTGCCCTGAGGGATGTACGGTCTTGTTTTCCCAAACAAGTATGTGGCAGTGCGTGTGAGAGAGTGAGGAAGGCTGATGCAGTGATACATTCAATTTGATGCTTCATCATCTGAAAGAGTGGCAAAAACTGTTGTTAGTTATCTTAGATCAGCTAATCCTGACGGCGCTCAGTTTCCCTGTTTCAGCGGGCTAATTCTTACACATACGTTGCAAGAGGTAGCATTTTTTTGAATAATTCAGAGTGAACGCTGTATGCATGAGCCATCTGAGGGAACTGTGGAGGTGTTTGCGTTACACGGGCACACATGTGCCCACTCAGACCCGATGCCTGGCTGGTCTGACGGCATCTCTCTGATAGCAGGCAGAGCGCGACACCTGATAGGGAGGTATGATGGGCAACAAAAGAAGTACAGTCTGATCCCATGTCCATCTCATCCTGATCTGTAGTAGACAGGAGTTGGTTGAAACCCTTCCAACATGTTTATTCTCGCTGTATGAGAGAAGTAAAAAATCAGCCAGTCTTCTAAGGTTGACATTGGTAGTGGAGCAAAGGGACACGAGCAGAAGGATACCTTTCTACAGAGTAATGAAAACGTTCAGGTGTGAGTATCCAAATAGGTCAGCCAGAAAGGAAGAAGTGTTAATAATTAAAGATAAAACTAGAGAATGGAAAGAAAGTTTAAAAAAAGAACAAGTAAGCAAGTAGCTTATCACAAGAGCATCTTATTTGAAGTCAGGGAAAGCTTTAAGAATTGCTGTGCTAGAATTAAGAGAAAGAAATTGTATCTGTAAACGTATTTGAGATTCAGGAAAACATTTGTATTAAAAATCACATGGCAAGAAGTGCATCCATTGAGATAAGAACTGTCTGAGGGGTGGACTGGTGTTTGAAAGCAAATGGGAGCTACTGCACTGAAAACTGCTCCTAATCAGATAATAAAGGAAAACATCACACACATGTAGCATGTTACAGGATGGTACCTTGTGGAAAATGAGTATTTTGAACATGTCATTCTACAAGGAAGACAAAATCAGGAAAGCTAAAGCGTATGATGTGGTTTGTGTTCGGGTCCAGGCCCTGAAGAGGCCCTGATTATAACCTAATTACGACCCTAAATTTTTGAGTATTTAGGGCTCCAGTCTGTGTTGTGTATTGCAATTTCATAACTTGAGGAAAAAAGGGACAGCTACAACCCTTGCGTTCTCTCTGCCCTAGGCTTTGTGTGACCTGGCACCAAGCTCGTAAGCAGAAGTTACCTAATGCAAAGTATACTTTGAGTGGGTAGGTGGGGTTCAGTTACTGAATCTTGTCTCTGAAACAAGCACCCAAAATCAGAGGCACCATCAATGGCTATTTTGAAATTTGCTGCTGTGAGGAAGGTCCGACCTGTCATGCTGGGATGTTTGGAGAGCATGCTGGGCGATCTTGTCTCTAAAATATACCTAAGGGTTTGTAACAAAATTGAGAAGGAAATCAGTTTATAGGATTCCGGTAATGGAAAACAGCTTGTTGAGGGATGGTGACTGGAAACTAAGGTGAGGAGCAGGAAGAAAATACTACTCAAGCTATTCGTCATGCCTGCTGATGCCTGCAGGCTGAGCTTGCAGGGCGCAGGCTGCACTCTGTCTTGCGCAGCAGAATTTCCTGCGTCAGTGTTGCCTGAGTCTGTGCCCCAGTGGCAGCAGTGCAGATTTCAGATTGGCTTATAGGAAGGTTTATTTTTAGCACGTGTATGGTGGTCTGGGCAAACAAGATTTGTTCCTGGCTGGCTGACGCTTCCAGAGACTGTTCAGCTAGGGAGAAACTCAGAGGTGAATGGCAGAATCCTAAGAGGACGTGTCAGTTTGACAGCTCCAAAGCAAAGTCAAGGGAAGGATAACAGTACTTTGAATCTTGAAGGCAGAATTCCAACATTAACTAATTAATCATCTGCAAAATGCCTAGTAGGTAGTTATCATTTGTTATACACAGAGAAGTCACAAACCCCTTAAAACCTATTTAATTACACTTATGAATTCACTGAACAAGCTGAGGATGGGAGCTCAGTGATACATGAATCTATCATGTATTATTAAAATATTTTATTCTATTAAATTGTATTTAATAGGCTTCTATTAAAATATTTTAAATAATTGTACCCAAATTGCCCGATATCCTTTCTGCAGAAATACAGATATGTTCTTCATTTCTATGAAGAACATATCTTCCATTCTGACAGTTTACAATGTAAACATGTATTCCCCCTATGCATTATTTACTGTCCTACTGCTTCTGCTTGTTTTGCTTTTCATCACTAGGTGGCAATATCTTAACAGTCAGTTACAAACACAAGGCGAAACAAAATGGGGCAGCAAAACTAATGAGACAAAAACTAGGAAGGGTATCTGTTGTTTTATTTAGAGCTTATCACATTAAGTTTGCTTAATGAAATCTTATTTTGTGCAGTACTTTCTGTCACTCTGTACTTTTAATTAGGACCCAAGCAAGATGTTTATTTTACCTTGTTAAATTACGGGACATTATAGGTACCTAGAGTTCGGTTGATTTAGATAAGAATTCTGATTTTCATTTTAACAGAGGGAATTAGTAAAGCATGTGTACAAGCTGCTTTGTTAATGTTTGTCTTGAATTGTTTTGTGTTATGCAAGCTGTAATAAGAAAATCAAAAAACCTTGTAAATAATTTAAGTGCATAAACTCAAGAAATGTCAAGATGAAGAAAATAAACTCACTATATATAAATACTGTGGTTTTTTATGCTTAAATGTAAAAATATTACTCCTTTTTTATTGCTGGCTTACTCATGGACTTTTTGCTTCACGAATAATACAGACACATAATTCTTTTTCATTTTTTTTTTCTGCTGAAAACAAGGGAGCAAATCAGATACCTAAATATAGGCATCTAGGAGAAAGCCTCCAACTGCTTCAGAAGGCTGTGGATCTAGTGTAGGTCTTATGTCGTATCTGCCAGTCTCTGTGAATAGCTCACATACCGTAGGGTATCTATAATCACACTAGACACCTATATTTAGGTACCTGAATACCATTCAACTATGACCAGTGTCCATCTGAAAGCCAGCGCAGTGTTTCAAGAGTAGATCATAAAGAGGTTCCAAGTAGTTTTATTAAAGAAGGGAATGTGAACTCATGAATGCAATGCAATATATCCCAGGATGCGATAATATAACAGATACTTCTTGTTTCCATCTGTTAGGTGTGTTCTGCACTGGCGTCAGATCGATCTGGGAATCATTCTTTGTAGGGTTGCTTTATTTTGCCTATAAGGACTACATCGTATCAAAACGCAGAGACCCTAATAATCAGCCCTTACTTATTCCTTGGGGCAAAAACTCCAGACAGCCAAACTTTTACAGAAACTGCAACAGCATAAATCCAAGCTGAATCCGTGGAAATCAGAGACACAGGTGTAATTCAGCATCCAGCACTGCCTGCATAAAAGGACATAGCATTTGACCCAAATTAAGGTGGAAAAGCTATATGACTCGGTGAAGCCACAGAAAATCAAAAACCATGCTAAAACTTCCAGCAGTTCAGTAGAGCTGCTTTTTGCTTTGGGATCTGTGTCCACATCACTGCCTGGAAGCTGTGGGGAGCTGGGCAGCAGCAGGATGATTGACACCTAGCAAAGGTAGAAGCAAGGTATTAAGCCCAAGCTGGGCACATAAAAAATTGTGGTTTGCTGCTAGATTCGGGCTGAAGTGTTCCTTTCTTGCAGGATGACACTGTAGGAGACATTTGGTTATAAAGATGTACTGCTGCAAACCAAGGAGAGGCTTTGTACTGTTGGCAGATACTTGTGCACTCATAAATCCAATCACTGTGGTTTATTGATGGAGTTTGAGTAAAAGTCCTTAGAGATCAAAAATATAATCACCTGCTACAGAAGTTAAAAGACTTACTCTCTTAGCAACAAATACGGAACACACTGTTCTAGTTACTGGTTTCTGCAACTGGAAGACAATCAGTGTCAGCGCTAGGAAAGAAATTCTGTGTACGAAATTTGAATCTATAGTTTATATTTGCTTTGTTACTGTTGTCAGCCCTTAGATGCCTTCAGCTCCTCTTTGCATTTAGCCTCAGATTCTGAAGAGTTCAGATTGCAAAATCCAAAGCAATCCTTTCATACCAAGCTAAAATGAGCCCTGAAAGATTGTGCAAGGACTCTGCTGTATTCCTGTCTCCATGTGCTTTTTTGAGGATTCCTGCAAGCATTGTTCAGAACACAGAGGACTAAACTGCCTATGTGACTGTTATACATAGTAGCCACTAAAAATGTAAATAAGATGGGTACCCATGCTACTAAATATTAAGAATCTAAATAAAGTACCTGATTTACAAAAGTAGTTACCCTAAATATCATGTGTAGACCGTGAGGAGAAAGAGGCTGCTTCGGAAAATAATCGTGCTCTGTACTGGAAGTCTTGGGAACTCTTGAGTCATGCTGAAGGCACTCACCTCCAAGCACAGGCATCTAAGCTGGATGCCTCACCACAGATCCTGTGGCTACCTCCAGCAGTACGTATTTTTGTTATTCTTTTCTCTTTTACTGAGTGAAAGTTTTGGAAGTCTATTTTTCAGATGTTTTGCAATGAGAACAGCTGTTCATAGAGTGTTCTGCTAAGAGAACACTTCTGACCGTGCTGCCAAACAGCTTCTCCCAACCTGTTGTTTCAAAAATTGGGGCATGGAAACTCCACAGCCTTTGTTCAGCCAGAGAAGGGTAGAAGCCAGGTACCCAAGGCTCCTGGAATATGTGCTACCTCTGATCTCAGAAAGCAAATGAGAGAACAGAACGTGCACTGCGCATCACAAATGTGGAGTTTGAGTTACATACGTATGTTTACAATTGAAATAATGCTTCTGTTATCACGGCAATCAGCAGGTGCTTCATCGCGGTAGACCTGTGAAAAGCCTTACATTATGGATCTAAGATTTCTTATGGTGAACAAAATGTTACATTGTCATTAATTTATTGTAAACACTCATGTAGTAATAGCACAAAAAGAACCCCACTGTATTTGTAACTATGTAAGACTAATATCTATCATCAGAAAACTTACATTGACAGATTTTGTATGCTTGTGCCTCTCTATCTTTCACAACCTGGAATACATAATTAAATTCTAAATAACATAAAGTCAGCAAGAATTAAAGGGGGAGCTGTATAACTTCAAAACTTCTTTGTCTTGTCAGAGTCCCTAAAATAAATTCAGAACACTAGATTAGGATGTTGCTGTTTCTGCCATTTCAGTGTTTTATAGCTGTTTTAGGAGTGTTATAGTTTTAATTTTAAAGAAGCTGTTAGAGCAAAAGTTAAATTTGGGAGCATTTATGTTCTGGATGGTACTTTCGAGAGCAGAACTGATAATGGAGGAGTATCAACCCTGAAGTAAATTTTAACAGTAGTGTTGAACACTTGGCTGTGAACGCCTGTATTGAAGTAGTGGGACAGTTGTTCCTCTTGTCGGTCATTAGACTGCCTTGTGGATTGGAAGCCGTTCCTTAGTCTGTACCTCTCCTTAGTACAATTGTGAGATCAGGAAGCATAATGTAAAAGTTGCATTCAGTATGAACTCTTTCATACAATGCCAAAAATATACAGTCTAAGAGTGGTGGCATTTTTCTGTAATACGCTTTGTCTTAAGACATCCATTAAGTTGTTGAATATTTTAGGACAACAGCATATTGTCAGTGGAAGTGCACAATAGGTAAACGTGTTCTTCGGAAAGAGTACTCAAAGGTGAAAGCGTGAGATTCTGCATTGTTTATTAATGTGATGCAATGTTAACAAAAGACTGCTATACATGAAATGGAATTATTTTGACTCCAAATCCCTTTGGAGAAATTCTGTAAAAAAGGTGCTGGGGGTTCTGCCACTCCTAGACAGAAGGCTGAATGTAGCGATCGCCTTTTTAATGTTACTCCACAGGGAAGTGCAAGTAGGCATCGAGTGATAACATCCCAGACACAAACTCTACTTACAGTAGTCAAACCCAGATATCCTTGGATGTGATAGCCCATTTATTTCTTCACCAAATGATTGCAAAGCCAAGAAGAGATTGTGCTGGTTAGACTTGATAACTGGTGAAGACCAAGAAAGGCAAGTGACAGGAGCATTACTGGATCATGTTCGTACAAGCTGATTCAGGATAAGCAAGGATAGGCCTGCAGTTTTGAAAAGACAAACTATGAGAAATAAAGGAACTGGTTAGTGACAACGAAGAAATCAGGTACTCGCCTATGGGGGATGTCTGAAATTTCATTAACTTGAAATCACCAAAACCAACCAACCAACAAAACCTTGAACTTTTCATTCTGCCTGGGAGGGAAACCTGAGACCCTCAGGAGCATGCCATGGGGTCCCACTGTTCACCCATCTCTCCTGGTATTCTTCTGACCGCAGCAATAGAAGACGCTGTTTGGGAAGGGTCCACATGGGCGTAGCCATTTTCTGCCACCCATCCCTCTCATAAGCCCCAGCACGTGCATTGCCGTATTAGGGATGTTAGAGGGGAGCAGCTTCCTGCCTGGTCCTTTTAGCATCCTTTATAGAACTAAATTTGTGTTTATTATCAGTATTTTGAAGCTGCTAATGCTGTCTAGCTCCATAACCTCCAGCAGCAACAAGTTCCAGAAGCTCACAACTTCCTGAAGAAAAAAACTCTTTTGTTTGAAACTGATCTCCCAGTCACTTCATTGAAAGCTCCACCACTCTTACAGAAAAGGACAGCAGAGTCATTGGAAGAGCCCCCATCGCATTGTTAGCGAAGACATTTGTGGCTTGGAGGTTAGAGTGTCAATTTAAAGTGAGCACTAGCTGAAGTTCAGCTGAGTAAGAATATGTGAAGGAATTAAAAGCAAATGGTTAAACATCCATGGTCGTTTACAATCTTGAAACAAGAACATTGATTTTAAAGGGTCCAGTATCCAGTGAGGATGAGAGACAGAGTAAGAACAAGATAGGACCACTAACTAAGTGAATGCCTTGCCTTTATTTTCCATAAGGATGGAGCCTTGTAGGGGAACAGAGGTAGGAGGAGTAATACAAACGAAACAAAAAATCAGTTACGAGGTGGAAAAAAAGTGAAAGATCTTCAAATTCACATTACAAAAACCCCATAGCTTCTCGTTCATAATAACAGAAGAGCGGGCATATGAATTTGCAGCTTGGGTAATAAAATTTTTGTTTAATCTATCAAAAGAGAGATTCTGACATGTAAATATAAACCACAGAATTTATATTTATACATCGGCAGAGAGGCTGCTTGACCTCAGCTACACTCAAGGCTTTGAAGGAAAATTTGGTGGGAAATTATATTTAAGGGTGTGGATTTAATTGAAAAATGGATGAAATCCAATACAGATTTAGGAAAGACAACTATTTGCAAATTAACCTCATATTTTTATTTTCAGCATAAGAATTGTGATAAAATCAAAATATCAGTCATCTTCAGAAAAGCATTTGGTGTAGCACCACAGGGGAAATGATTACTTAAATCCTTGAACATAGGAATGAATACAGCATTTGTAAGGATGAATAAGGACTTCCAAACCTACCTGGCATTGTCTCTGTTGAAAAACCAATTAATGGCATGATAGGAAGTCATCAGTCCTAGGTCTTGGGACTTGCCATATTTGGTATGAAATTTAACTGTGAAAAGTTGGAGTGTGCTGGTTAATAAGGGATGGTACGATGTGGAGGCATTGTCGGGGGGGGGCAGTCTCAGAAAAGAAATTGGGGGCCCAGAGTGACAGCAATGGGATGACATTTAACAATAAAGGGAGGAAGAGCTGATCAGATCTCTTTGGTAGCTGGTGACATCAAACCTGAGATACTGAGAACATTTGTGATAGCTCATGTTCACGAAAGGGTGTAAACTGGATTTGAGCAAACTTCATTTAGGAATTGAAAAAAGGTTGATAAAGTGAGCTTCTGCAACAGCCTTCCATCAGTGAGGACACAAAACCTTCTCTCTAGATAAGGTATGTTTACAGAAGAGATTTAGCCTGTTTTCAGTGAGAACCACAGGAGTTTGGTCTCAGTGACTCTTGTGTTCCTCGGTTTCCAATCCAAACATCAAATATTCTGCATACTGAAACTAAAAATAATGTGCAATTATAATTGCTGAAAAAGTTTTTAGAATAATCAGCAGCAGACAAGCTCTGTTTTGGCTCAGATACTGTAATTATGATGCTGCAGGAAATTTATTCCACTAAGTGAGAAAAGAAGTACTGTTATTCCCAGGAAATAATATCTAGAAGGATGATACTAAGAATATATGAAACAAAGAATATTTGGGAAACTGATTCTTATTATTTTTCTTCATTACCATTAAAAAATGCATAGCGATGTACTGTGACTATTTGAAATAAAATCTTAGGAAGATGGAATTTGTAGCCAGCAGTTAAGTACTTTGTAGAAAATACAGAGAGGTTAATAAGCAGTGAATTGCTTCTGCCTCATTTTCTTACGTGAATTCGGTTCCTTTTTGAAAAAAACAGTATTCGAGATTAAAATGACATCAAACTGAGAATTTTCTGTGGCTCTTTCGGAGGTGAATACCAAGCAGTGAGCTCCCTGGTTTATTTGCCATTATGAAATCAGCTTGCTGTCTCTCATCTTTGTTAAGGGGGGGGGGGGGGG
>Ga0065711_1000339_pt1 | contig 71754 bp, 29 predicted proteins | sample Hoacrofraction12_FD_59098 | JGI IMG/M metagenome (GOLD analysis project Ga0065711, IMG submission 59098) | Hoatzin crop microbial communities from Cojedes, Venezuela - Epithelial fraction 12 v2 (version 2) | ecosystem: Host-associated > Birds > Digestive system > Esophagus > Crop | place... | reverse complement strand
GGTGGACAACAAGTTGACCATGAGCCAGCAGTGTGCCCTGGCTGCCAAGAAGGCCAATGGGATCCTGGGGTGCATTAGGAGGAGTGTGGCCAGTAGGTCGAGGGAGGTTCTCCTTCCCCTCTACTCTGCCCTGGTGAGGCCCCATCTGGAGTACTTTGTCCAGTTCTGGGCTCCCCAGTTCATGAAAAATGAGTAGCTGCTGGAGAGAGTCCAGCGGAGGGCTACGAGGATGGTGAGTGGACTGGAGCATCTCTCCTACAAGGAAAGGCTGAGGGAGCTGAGCTTCTTTAGCCTGAAGAAGAGAAGGCTGCGAGGGGACCTAATACATGCTTATAAATATCTCAGGGGTGGGTGTCAGGAGGATGGGACCAAACTCTTTTCAGTGGTGCCCAGTGACAGGACAAGCGGCAACGGGCACAAGCTGAAGCATAGGAAGTTCCGTCTGAACATGAGGAAGAACTTCCCTCTGAGGGTGACGGAGCACTGGAACAGGCTGCCCAGGGAGGTTGTGGAGTCTCGTTCTCTGGACATATTCAAGACCCGCCTGGACGCAGTCGTGTGCAGCCTGCTGTAGGTGACCTTGCTTTGGCAGGGGGTTTGGACTAGATGACCCCCAGAGGTCCCTTCCAACCCCTACCATTCTGTGATTCTGTGGTTCTGTGATTCTGTGATTCTGTGATTCTGTGATTCTGTGAATGGAAATGAATCAGAGCAGAACTGAGTGTCAAGTAATCAGATCATGACACCTTTTGTATGCACATATACAGGAGGTGCCTGTGGGATTAGAAGCGTGCATCTGGGAGAGGGGCTGCCCAGCATCTGACATGGGATTTTGAACACCCTATTTATTCTTTCTCAGATGGCACAGAAACAATATTTGTTTCTTGACAAGCATTCTTTAGTACAGGAAATAAGCAAGTTTATACTAAACAGCTTCTATCTTCATCAAGTCTACTGTTCAAATTATCAGTGAGAAACACATAAATAGGACTGTTTTCTCTCATTATGTAGTCAGGAAGTTGAAGTGGAGTGGCTAGGGGATTCCCCTGCTTCAAATATATTTCTGCATACTGCTCAGTCTGAGACTTGTTGTTTTAAGCATGACTGGGAAACATTTTTTATTCATATTCATAAGCTTGTCTTTTCTTTGCAGTCTTCAGAAATCTGATTTCTGTTTTCTCTTGATTTCAAAGGTCATATGCTCATCTGCACTGCATTTTGAACTGACTTGGCTGTGAGCAGTTCTCTTAAAGTCAGTTTCCCTGGCTGGTAGCAAACAGTAGGAGAGCCTTAGGTGGTCCTGAATACCTATGTCAAGCTTCATCTGCAGACGTGAACTAAATCAGCCAGGGCAGAGACCAAACGTTGTTTCTGGATCATCCATATAATTAAATGATTGAATGTTTTTATGGTTCATGGGGTGTTTCTGCCAAGGCCAAATGGATCTCTTGCAGACATGTAACATGAACCCCATAAATGCAGGCTTTGGCTAAAGATGTGGGTTGGTCAGGAATAAGAAGTGGAGGAGGAAACTGGGATCCACTGCAAATCCTGCTATTTGGGTTGCAGGAGAGCGAGAGACATTAGGGACATACTGTTGAGGTCCAGCTTTTGGTCCAGCCATTTGCAGGATTGCATTTTTGCACCCACGAGGGTGCATGTAGGCAGAGGCCTGATTTTGGATGTGACACTCCATTACTGTCTGACCATGGCTCATCGTATAACTAGGAAAGTGAATATCTCATGAGACATGCTTGTAGGTAAATGTGTCACTATTATCTAGAAGCATCATCATCATGTTCCTGCTCAAAGTTTTGAATATGTAGCCAAAAGAGAGTTTTGCTTTCTTTTGTGCTTGAAGAGGTTTCAGTTTGTTGTTGACTGTTACATCAAATTGTCTTTTCGTTATTGCTGTAGAACAGCAGCATGTGATCTCTTCAGTTATTTCCCACTTTGTCCAAGACTGCGTGCCATCAGTGCCAATCAAATCTTTCTTCTTTTTTAAAGTCTGTTTCCTAGTATTTCTAATGTTTCTTTATGCCTTCCTCCTTCTTTGTTATTCTGTTGCCTTTTAAAATGTTTTCTGTTCTTTACCATCTGTGATATTCAGCAGTTTGGCTCTTTTTTCCGAATCATTTGTAATGCTCTAAGACAGGGTCTCAATTCTTACTGCAAATTACCAGTGAAATATGCCAAACCAGTGGTGGTCTTGCTACAGAAGATGATGAAATTTCAGTAATGTCTTCAAAATTTTTTTTCTATATGTTCGTTATCACTGTCAATATCTTGTTTAGTGGCAGGAATGTTAACTCTTATGAATGGTTAACTACTGCATAAACTGGCATACCTTGAGATTTTTAGTAAACCCTGGAAACTACTTTTCTGTCTACAGCAGCCTATTTTGTTGGCCTTCTGTCAGGATCTTGAATTTTTCACAGTTCTTCAGCTGCCAAATGTTGGCTATGAAGTGATTGGTTTTCTGAGAAATCCACTCTTGGCCTCTATAATAAAGATAAATTCACTGGATTTCCATATCTCTAAAGAGTAATTTTTAATTTTTAAATAAAGGATACAGGTTCTAGAGAATTCTGCTTGGATCCAATTTTAATGACAAATTAAATCATTCAGTAGCATTTCTATTTACCAAAATATTTTTATTTACCAAAAACAAATGTGAACTTTTTTATAAAGAGAGCCACAGATCAAAGGGAAAAAAGGAAACAATATGTTAATTGTTGTTCCTATCATAAAAATTTCTTTCCATTGAATAAATGCAGTCATGTCAACTGGCAGATACAACAAACATTGACTGTGTCTTATTGTATATAGTTAGTTCTTCTTTTTAAGAGCTAAAATTGTTAGTTTTTGCTAACTATTGGCAAATGTGAGTATTCTGTGAAAAGAACTTTGGCACTATCATTGATCGTTTTCACATCTAACAGCCATTGTCAAACCACTTTTCACATTGTTCAGCTCTGAACAGCTTCAGCAGGCTTAGCTTGTAGAATCCTCTGTTTTAGCACTAGAACATAACTAAGACAATGATGGAGACTTCTGCAGAAACCCCAAGGATCTTTCTCCTTTCCCAGAGAATGAGCTTTCAATTTAAAAAAAGATTTTCCTTTTTTTTTTAGAGACAGCCAACCAAAACAGCAGAACACATCCATATGTCAATGTGTGATACTGTATAACTGCATACCTCCAGCATCACATTTTGACCAACATTTTACACAAGTTGAATCAAAACAGCAAGACTAGTCCAAGCTCATTTTCATAACCAAACCCTTGTGAAGAGAATATCGCCAATGTTTTTGTGTTAGCTTTATTTACAGTTTCCCATCTAAATAAAGGTTTTGAAATGCAGAGAGGGCAAGTAAATATAGCAGGGCTTCAGAATTTCAATGCTTTTCTTTCTTCCGCAGCAGCTGGCTGTCTTCTCTTTATATTCCTAGGCAAATGTGAGCTGAAACTCTTGCATGTAAAGATTTTTAGGTTTTATAAGGTGAGTTTTTTTAGCCTGCACAACCAAGGTTTAGTGTCTACTTATGCTTCTATGAAGTGAGCCTGAAATTTATCTTCTGTACTAGCAGTAAACGTAAATGTTCTCAAGAAGAGGATTAACAATTTGTATATTGTAAAGGTGGTGCCTTAGAGGCATTGTTCTTTAAAAATAAGGAACAGTGGTGGCTGTGTTTACTTTGTACAGGGAGAAAACTGATTTGCCTGAATTAGTTTTCAAAGTAACTTTATGAAGTGTAAGGAGAAGCAAAAAATGTCCGGATATTAAAAATCTACAGGAAAATAAAAGTAGGCTCATAAATAATATAATAGCAACAGTGGACAGAAAAAGTAAGAAGATAAAAGCCATTTTTTATATTCAGTGGAAATGCAGCAGCATGTATTTGCAAAGAAGGCTCCAGTATCTTCTATCTGAGGGTTTCCTGGTGTGGTTTTATTTTATATACTTTCAGTAGGAGCTGAAAACTGTTCTCTGTCATTAACAACTTGTAAAATAAGTAACAGATGCTTTGGCTGTGTGTGGCTGAAAGAAAATGAGCTTGGATTGTTCCACTTTGTATTGCTCCAGCCAAAATACCTGTTTTTACCAAGTACTGACTGATCTGAGTAGAATCAAGGTAGGTTCTATACTAAAAGCATCTGAACGGTGATTAAAAAAAAAAAAAGAGGTAAATGTGTATTTCTTTAGGTTCAGTGCAGTTTGGAGAAACTGTTTGGAGACGCAACGGAATTTGCACTGGAAAACAGTGAGGTGAGGTTGATCACTTGGCTGTGGGATATGGGGAACAACTTTTTTTTTTTTTTTAAAAAGGAAGCAATAAAATAAAAATAAAAATATAAAATCAAATATTCACACTCTGTGGATACTGTATAAAGGACTAATTCTATCTAGAGATAAGGACTTAATGTATGCAATAAATTCGTCCAGTATTTCCTCTTGGGATGAAAAACAGTTGGAAAGGTATCTTTTATGTAATTCTAATATGAGCAAGAAATAATTTATTGTTATATCCCATTGAACTTAAAATGTATCACTATAATATCAGTGCCAAGATTATTCTTGTACACTTTCTCTAAAATCTGTTTTTATTTCTGATTTCATTTTATCATATGGAAATCAAAACTGAACTAAGTGAAAAACACCTTACTTTTTAAAAGCTGGAATATTAATGGAAATATGTGGATTTCCTTTCAGTTTTCATTTATTTTGGGTTTTCTTCTTTTTCCTCTGACAATATTGATTAGTTGGACGGGCTGTTTTGTAGTGCTTTCTACACTTGCTTAACATAATATAAAATTAAAGTGGTTGCAGGAAACATTAGAAACACAACCAGAATAAAATTAAGAATTTAGTGATGAACAGAGAAGGCCATTTTTGATTCCTATTCAGTGTCCGGTGAGCTCTAATTTTCCAACATTTCTGTATTTTCATTTTCTCAGCAGACTCTATGCAATGTTTTAATATACAGCAGAAATGATTCCTGGAGTACCTAAAAGAGATGTGCAGTTTTGGCACTACATAGTCAAATATCAAATTAACTGGCAATATCAGTGTGGTGCAGGTCTCCACATCACCAAAAAAAGCAAGAGGATGAATGGACAGGAAGTCTAATGGTTTTATATTAATTGCTGATACGTCTCCACCTGACCTTGTAGGACTGCAATATTACTGCAGAAATGTCGCCTTGGTAGAATCGTAGAATCATACAATCATTAAGGTTGGAAAAGACCTCAAAGATCCTCAGATCCAACCACCAACCTAACACCACCAAGCCCACTAAACCATATCCTGAAGTGTCTACATCTACACATTTTTTAAACACATCCAGGGATGGGGACTCCACCGCTTCCCTGAGCAGCCTATTCCAATGCCTGACCACTCTTTCAGTAAAGAAATTTTTCCTAATATCTAAACCTCCCCTGACACAACTTAAGGCCATTGCCTCTCGTCCTATCGCTAGTTACTTGGGAGAAGAGACCAACACATGCCTCACTACAACCTCCTTTCAGGTAGTTGTAGAGAGCAATAAGGTCCCCCCTCAGCCTCCTCTTCTCCAGACTAAACAATCCCAGCTCTCTCAGCTGCTCCTCATAAGACTTGTTCTCCAGACCCCTCACCAGCCTCGTTGCCCTTTTCTGGACATTCTCCAGCACCTCAATGTCCTTCTTGTAGTGAGGGGCCCAAAAATGAACATAGTACTTGAGGTGCGGCCTCACCATGGCCGAGTACAGGGGCACGATCACCTCCCTGCTCCTGCTGGCCACACTATTCCTGATACAAGCCGGGATGCCATTGGCCTTCTTGGCCACCTGGGCACACTGCTGGCTCATGTTCAGCTGGCTGTTGACCAGCACCCCAAAGTCCTTTTTCTGCCGGGCAGCTCTCCAGCCACTCCTCCCCAAGCCGGTAGCATTGCATGGGGTTGTTGTGACCAAAATGCAGGACCTGGCACTTGGCCTTGTTAAACCTCATACAGTTGGATTTAGCCCATTGATCCAGTCTGTCCAGATCCCTCTACAGAACCTTCCTACCCTCAAGCGGATTGACACTCGGCCCCAATTTGCTGTCATCTGCAAACTTCCTGAGGGACCATTCAATCTCCTTATTTAGATCATTGATAAAGAGCTAAACCAGACTGGCCCCAAAACTGAGCCCTGGGGAACACCACTTACGACCGACTACCAACTGGATTTAACTCCATTCTCCACCACTCTCTGGGCTTGGCCATCCAATCAGTTTTGTACTCAGCAAAGAGTACACCTGTCTCAGCCATGAGCCACTGGCTTCTCTAGGAAAATACAGTGGGGGACAGTATCAAAGGCTTTACTAAAGTCCGGGCAGATAACATCCACATCCCTTCCCTCATCCATTAGGCACGTCACCTGGTCGTAGAAGGAGATCAGGTTGGTCAAGCAGGACGTGCCTTTCATGAAACCATACTAGCTGGGTATAACACCAGGGCTTGTTATTATGGTGTAATCATGCAAAGATGTTGCTCTTATCTCAGGGAAGCTGATCACCAGTGAAAGCCATGAAGACAATAATCTGAAGAAAATGCATATTTCAGATGCCTGTTCTTGGGATAAAAAGCTTATAATGTAGGTTGTCATCCCACCAAGATTTCTGTATTTAGAATGAGGTTCTGTAGGTTTAGAGTGAGTTGCTGTATTTACAATGAAAAAGAATTTTTCCTATCAAAAGTGGTGATAACAGAGACCACAGTACAGTGTTTGCAGTCAATGTAGCAACAAAAAGGATGTACAAAGGCAGTGTAATGAGACTTCTTTCCCATGGTTTAGCAGTATTGATGGAATAATCATGACAAACTCCATGCTAAGTAAGCGTGGTCTTTTTTCAGGACTAGTAAATGAATGCAGAAGGGAAAAATGCATGCTCTTTCCAAAGCAGTCACTGATAGCCCCTGCCTGATCTAGAGCAGGTTAGATTTGATTCTGAGAAACCAGGGCAGCTGCAATTCCCACTGATGTGCTGCCAAGCTAAAGACTGAGTATTACAGCAATAAATCAAGGTAGAATGTTTGGAACTGGTGGAACATGTCTTGGTAGGATTGTAGCAGACAGTGTAAGTGGTAACAGGAGAGGTACTGGCACCATAGGAAGGAATATTCGATGTAAGTTGTTTCTTACCTAACTCCTGGGAAGTGGCCTTATGTGTTACATGTTTTGAATCTATCTGCTAAGGCGTTAGTGTTATCAGATCATAGGATAAGTATTCAGATATACCTGTCATTTTTTCCTTTTCTAGCAACAGTGCTGTGTCATTTTAGCCACTCCATTACACTTTGGTTGCACAGAGCAGATAAGCACTTTTTCTGTAAAATAAAGAACTACTAGTAAGAATACTGTCTATCAGCTGCTTCTAAAACCCCTCCTCTTCTTTCTGTGATGCCAGCCCTGCCACAAGTATGGCTGTGATCTGAGAGCTGCTCCCACAGCTTCAGAAATTGCTTTTGTGTAGTAAGGCAGGGAAGTGGAGTGAGTAGGTGAGCACCCTTTCCCTGTTGCTTTCTGACTAGAAGATTAAAGTAGTGAGAAACAATGCTAGCCAGAGTGGTTCAAAGGCAGTTTCCTTCTGCTGCTCGTAGTGTGGGATGCTTTGGAAGGTGGCTTCTCTTCTACTGCTCTTCTACTGCTGCTAAACCAGCACATCTGGGATGCTTTGGCCAGCCACTGGAAGGGACAGTCTTTTGTTTAAATTCTGGTAGGCCCAGACCTGGAAATCAGGTATTATCTCTTGGTATGTGAGAGCAGATTTTGTATTGCACCATGGAGGACCTGTAGAACCACCAAACTTCTGTCACTGCTATTTGAGTTAAAATGTAGAAAGAGGGGGCAAAGATCTGCATGTCAACTGCCCAAAACTGCATGTTTCTGTGGATTGGAGTTAATGAGATGAGTAGGTCCAAATTAGTAAAAGAGCTGAGGCCACAGGACTTGTGCTGGCAGGATTTGTCCCGTAGACAATGGAAGGAGAGGTAGCTGGGGAAAGGAAATGGCCAAGGATATAAATAGCCTTCAGACATCTTCCTTCCCCCTTAAGCGTAGTGGTGTTCTCCAGTTATTGAAGGGTAGCCTGAAGGAAAGACCCAGGAAGAAGATTCATTTGAGAAATGCTTAGACAAACATAATGAAACTGTTTCCTACATGTGACACTTCCTTTCTGCTTATTGAAATGCTGTTAAGCGTGTGCATGTGCTTCAAAACAAGATCCTCTACAGTCAGTAGGTGGAAATCCAATGTAATTTAATAATTGGTCTTTGCCAAGCAGTTAAATGCAAATGAAGAACTCTCTAAACTAAATAGAAACTTAATGGGAGATGGAAAGTAAGTATGTAATCTTTCACTCTGTCTCATCAGAATAAGAATTTAATTTAACTTACAAGGAATATGCAGATGGTTTCTCTGTGTTATCATTCATAGTCCTCCTAATGGGAAGCTAATTAAAAGAAACGGAGAAGACAGAGGGGAAGAAACCATTAAGGTTTGACTTAAAATACAGATTTTACATATCAGGTTTATAAGCTGTATGAATATTTGCATTTTTAAAGTGATTAGTGTAGCATTAACAGTGCTCAGAATTCAATTGATTAGAAACTGAATACACATAAAAGGAATTAACTATGCTTTTTTCAATTATCAGGGACAGAATTCAAAACAAAACTAATAACTTAAGCAAAACATAAGATAAATCAGTTTCTTAGATTTAACTTTGTCTAATTAAACATGAATAAAAACATATTTTATTTTAAGATATATTACCTAGAATTGTGTTAATTAAACTATGCATGTCAGTGCTAGATTTACTCTGTAAAGCTGTAATGTTTTATAACAGGTGTTTGTAAGTGAAAACCAAAGTATAATGCAAGACATCTCTTATTCTTAGAAAGAACAAGTAGTTTTTTAGCTAACTCTACACCCTTCATAGCTTTTTTCAGTAGAGTAGTCAGAAGTCATTCAGATCAACAGTGTCATGTCTGTTTCAGCCTGTCACATGTAACACTCATAACTTCCGACTCAAAGTGCAAGCCAAAAAAAAAAAATTCCATCTGCAGAACCACTAATTGTCAAGGAAAACTCTTTTTCTCATTTTCAAGAGTTGAGCTAAAAAGCATTATAATTTGGCAGGTATTTCAGTAATTAACAGCAGCATTATTACATTAGATGTACAAGATTTTTGGCTTGTGTGAGTCAATAGCTTGTTTGAGAGATTGTGAGTGAGTTGGTTAAAGACTAAATGCTTAAAGAATCAATAGCCATGCATAGCATGGATTAAAAACTGCCTAAATGGTAGGCCTCAAAGTTAAAATTAACTAGCCAGTGATCGTCAATAGGATGTACTGTAGTGCGACAGAAATCCCCATGGTTCTTACCCCTGGAGTATTTAATGGTCTTATCAGTAAAAAGATACTGCAGGTGGAAAAAAAATTGAAAGAAAAAATATATGAATAATTGTTTTCTCCTATAGCTATAGGTTATGGCATGGAAGTCATAATTTTATGGCACAGATCTTTAAATCTTATTTTAACATCTCAAAATCAGGTAATGTAATGTGGTAAATCTGTGGATTCTGTCATTTGGTCGCTCACACTGCAGTTGCATACATCTCTTTCAAGCACTTTTTTTCCCTTCTCCAAAGGATATCTACACTCTACTTGGGGCAGCAGCACCAGTATTCAAAAGAGAAGTTGTAATTACTCGTAATTTTTGACAAAATTTTTAAATGTAAAATTTTAAATATTAAAACTCCTCAAAGAATGTGCACTTACCCCTTGCTACTCTCAAAGATGTGGGGAAAAGGAAAGCATGCACCCATCTTCCTCCAGGACTGGGTTTTCTGCACTGAATCCCATTACTTGCCATTTGTGAAAGGATGAACTGCTTTAGTCAAAGGCATGTGGCCTTCCTGTGATTAGCTGGTTTATGGAATTTTTACTTGTTGGTTGCTTTCAAAAATATACAATGCTTTCTTGAATCAGAGTTTGCTTGTTCAGAGTTCTTTCTTCAGTGGAGCGGTACATATGTGTGTGCTGGTATGGACTGCAGGAGAGGAGGTTAATGACAAATCCTGATGTTCATGGAGATGCAGAAGACACTAGGACATGTGTGTGCATGCCCATGCAAGAGATGGGAAGGAGACCCTGGCCCGCAATAGCCAAGTGTGCCACCAGGTACGGCAGAGCCCAGGTCTCTGGCTGCCTGTCTGACCGGGTGGTGGCCCATGCGTGGGGTGCATGGGGTGCATGGGAGCAGGCTGTGGAGTCAGCCCCTCTGCTGCCTGGTGAATACTGAGTTGTTTAGGCAGAGAAGAGCAATTTCAAGACTAAGATAAAGAGTTGTACTAATACCATACTTGCCCAAGACAGAAGCAATTGGAGTAGAGATTTGGAGGTGGTTCTCCTCCATCATCTTGAGTAAGTGTTTGATCAGTGAATTGTTCTGGAGTAGAGTTAACTTTCTTTCTCCTTTCTTTCCTTTCTTTTCTTCCTCCTCTCACTCACATTCTTGTTTTCTCCTATCTTTTCTCTGCTTCTGAGCCTGAGAAATCTTCCCAATAAATCAACTCTCAGATCCTTAATGTTTTTAAATACTTGTTTTGAAAATTTTTATCTGGCAAAAAGTATGTTTTGTTGAAAAATGTGCATTCAGGTCCCAGTGTCCACATACCTGGGCTCTGCACAAATGCCTCAGGTGTACTTCCTTTGCTTTTATCTATCCCTTTGGGTGCTGGTCGTTGATCCATGCTTTTGAAGTTGTCTTCATAGCTACTTTTCCTTTCTTAAGGAAAGGAGATACACATCTGGAATAAACTCTGACCAAGAAATATTCTGGGAATCCTGTCACAGTTTAATTTCATCTGTATTTGATAGACAGGCAGGAAAATCAAGGGAACTTGTTTTCTGTGTGTGTTCATTACTTTGAAAATTGTAATTAAATATGCCATCATTATCCATATTTTCCATTTTACTGTATTACTTTTTACTGTGTATGTCATGTTAAACATCCTAATATGAGGGACTTCATTGAGTTAGTTTTATTGTTTCCAGAATTTTTTAATAACAAGTAAATATAAAGGTAAGCATCTTCCCTCTGCATCTGCCTTCTGGGACAGGTCTACTATTTCAAAAGTTTTCAGTGAACAATGAAATGGGAAACAGAAGGTTGTTGCTCACTTACACCAATTTTTAAGGAAAAATTCTTTCATGAGTTCTTCATAATTAGGTCTACTTGGAGTTTATGAATCATATTATTTGACTGCTGCTCTTGTCTTTGATTTTGTAATAGAATATCAGCTTTCCATTCACCATTTAGTGATGTTCTTGGAACCAGACAGCTCCTCTTAGGAGAGAGACTCCCTGAGACTGAGAATGGAGAGAGGGAGAAATTTTTCTTTTTCACGAGTATGTAAAAAATCTTAAAAATCAAGTTATTCTTGGCTTTCAAAAACCTTTTTCTTATTTGCCCCCAGCTTTCACTATATTTCTTGAAACTGGGAAACTCATCTGACTGAGCCACACTATGCAACCCTTCAGTGATGACAGAAATGGAGATAGGGAGGTTAGCACCACTGGGCTGAAGTTTGCTTTTGGAAATCCCCTACTGTGAGTCTCTGCTAATATCTACTTATTTAAATCAGTTAACTGTGCATTGAAACAGATGGTTTACCATTGACTCAACTTGTGCGTCCTATTATATATGCACTAATGAGAAGACTTCACATTCTGTCATTTCAAGTTGATTAAACATTTTAAAAGATGGTCTATTGTTTTAAAATTGACTGTGGACCACCATTTACAGCAGAATGAAACTGTCCAGGTAAAGAAATAAGGAAGTATGTGGTAAGCAGAAGAGGAAATTCTAAGCAGATATATGCAAAATTCAGCCGAAGGCTTTGAAAGGAAATGAAGAAAGCAGAGACAGGGAAGAAAGAAAAGGAAATAGTTTCTGGTAAAACAGTAAGTGTGAACTGGACTGATGAAGTGAAGACATTCAGAAACCAGACAAAACGCTGTTGGCAGCTAGTGTGAGAAGCAGTGTATCCAAAATGCAAGCTAGTGTTGATCTTTGCAGGGCAACCGCATCAAGGTCTGGGAAAAATATGTGACTTCCATTGCTAGTTACTCTCCCAGTGCTGTTTCAGACTGGAGGTTTGCAGTACAGGGTCCAGCATGGGGTGTGCCTTGCAGGAGAAGATCTGAAATGGGGCCTTTGACTGTGTGGTTCACTGGTGGGAGTTTTTTTGTCATTTGATAAAATAATAGTTCAGACGCTCACTAGCTTTGTGATGGGTAGCCTATTCTCATGTTCTGAAGGATAGGAGGATTCTGAATTCTGAATTACGAGCTGTGGTCTCCAACCACTTGCTTAAAAACACGCTAGTACTAGAGGATAGGAAAGTGTCTTACAGGACAAATTTTTCAGAAGATTCCAGAGAAGATCCATGATACCACAGATGAGTAAACCTGTTGTCTGCAATTAGTACAAACAAATTAGAATAAACTATAATAAAGAGTAAAATTACTGCAGACATGAATAATGTGATACATTGGGGCAGAGTCAGCATGACTTTGCAAACAAGAATAGAGCTCTGTAACCCACTGGTGCACTCTGAGGGTTTCATGATCAGATGAAGAACTGGTTGATGTGATCTCCTTGGATCATATCAAAGGCTTTTGACAGGATCCTTCACCAGAGACTCTCAAACAAATTTACCCTGGGATAAAAGGGAAGCTCCTCACAGAAGAAAACGACTGATTAAAAGGTAGGAAACAAAGGCCAGGAATGTATTTTCAGTTTTTACAGTAGAGGTGGATCACCAGTGTAACGCCACATATGTATATGCTGATCACAGTACTTCTAAGTGATTTGTGAAGGGATGAATAAAGAAATTTTAAGTGGCATATTATTTAGAATAAGGACTGTTGTGAAAACTGCAGAAGGATCATATGATGCTGAGTGACCACATGTTAGAATGATAGATGAAATTCAGATGTGAAGCAATGCACAGGGGAAAAAGAGGCAATCCTGCCTTCAGACACTGAACGATGGGCTATTAGCTAACAATACCACATAGGTGTGAGATACCAGAGTTACAATAGACTGTTCTGTGAGAAGGTGAGCAGAAAGCTCAGAATCAATCAACAAAGGCAAAAGCAATGTTTGGAATTATTAGAAAAAAGAGAATGAAAGAGAAAGCATTATGCAGCTGGACATACGTGTGAGTGTCATGAATGCCGTGTACAGTTCTGTTTCCCTGAGTCTCCAAAAGAATGTTCTGAAACTGGAGAAGATTCAGAAGTGATCAAGAAGCAGGATAAAGGCTTTGTGAACAGCTATATATATTAAGGAATGTTAAAGCGTACTAGGGCTCTTTCAGCTTGATAAGGTATGAGGGTGAGGTGTGACATAGCAAAGATGGATAAAAGAATCAGTCCCTTTGACTGAAAGTAGTATGGGACATGAAATAAAACCATGGACTAGCAAGCTGACTGTAGCAGAGGCGACAGTTCTTTGCAGGGGGTGGAGCTGAGCCAGGGAACTCTGTTGTGGATGCTAACAGTTTAGATGGATTGGAAAGGTAATTGGATGAATTCATGGAATTAAAAATGTAGGCTATCAGCTGCAAAGACGCTGTGTCTGGCTAAGCCCAGGACAGTACTCTAAAGAAATAGCATTATGCATGTCATTATTCTTATATAATTGCCTAGGTTTCTTCCATGGGACACTGACAGATACTGTGCTTGAACCATTGGTATGTCTCAATATGGTCATTACCCTGTTGCTGCATCACTTTGGTAGTATTTGATGTCTGTGTCCTGGTTTTGGCTATGTAGCTGTATTTAACCTTCACGCACAGAAAGCATTATTAGTTTGGTTGCTGTGTATAAACTAGAAGTATAAATATGGTCCTATTCGGAGTCTGTAAAAATAGTGTATAACACACAAAATGTTATAAAGTGATTTAAAAACCTATATAAGGTACAGACCTTTTCTTCTTTTGATATCCAAGAGACCTTGATGTATTATGCAGGATTTATTGGCAACAATTTGTTCATATTTGGTATTCTATGAATAAATTGGTAGACCTTTTATCCCATTAGGTCACCACATACTAATATCTACATTTTAGAAAATGCACATACAGGAACAAGGTTTTTTATTTACCAGCATGTACATTTAAGAAGCATACTTGACATTGCTTGTGGAAAATGTGTATATTAAATACTTGTAGGTACTTTGCAAAAAACCAATTATTCTGTAACTATATGTACTATAGAATTGTAAGCAGTATCATTAACAGAGTTAAGGTGAATTTTATATGTTCAATTTAGAAAATCAATATATAAATATGAAAGGCTATTGTGACCAGGAAAATTGCGCTTGCAGCCAGGAAGGCCAACTGTATCCTGGGCTGCATCAAAAGCAGCATGGCCAGAAGGTCGAGGGAGGTGATGCTACCCCTCTACTCTGCCCTGGTGAGAGCCCACCTGGAGTCCTGCATCCAGCTCTGGAGCCCTCAGTACAGGAAAACCATGGACCTGTTGGAGCGGGTCCAGAGGAGGGTCACAAAAATGGTCAGAGGGCTGGAACACCTCTGCTATGAGGGAAGGCTGAGAGAGCTGGGGTTGTTCAGTCTGGGGAAGAGAAGGCTCCATGGAGACCTTACTGTAGCCTTCCAGTATCTGAAGAGGGCCTACAAGAGAGCTCGAGAGGGACTTCTTATAAGGGCATGTAGTAGCAGGAGAAGGGATAATGACTTTAAACTGAAAGAGGGTAGAATTAGATTAGATGTAAGGAGGAACTTCTTTGCCATGAGGATGGTGAGGCACTGGCACAGGTTGCCCAGATAAGTTGTGGAAGCCCTATCCCTGGCAGTGTTCAAGGCCAGGCTGGATGGGGCTTTGTGCATCTTCTAGTGGAAGGTGTCCCTGCCGATGGTAGGGGAGTTGGACTAGGTGACCTTTAAGGTCCCTTGCAACCCAAATAATGTTATGATTCCATGATTCTATGATGTCATCAAGTTGCGTGCTTGCAGATTGCAGTTGAGTGTCAAATTGTCCTGGTTTCAGCTGGGATGGAGTTAGAAAGAAAGCAAACAGTGAAGAATTTTATTAACTCACTGATATTTTTATCTTCTGAAATGGTAAGAAAGTAATAATCAAATTATTTAATTAAACTGTTGATGCACATAATAAAGCCCTAGGAGATTACTGAAGTATAATTCAGTTTTTCCTCTCAGAATGCTATGATCAGCTTTTTCAGCGCCATAGAAAACAGAAGATTATCCTATACTAAATTTAGGCGCTGGTCATTGTTAATGGATTATAACCAGTGAAAGCGAATGCATCTGTCTGAGGTTACTAGCTAATGAGTCAAGAGCAATCCCATGTAGCAAATATCTAAAAACGTGAATCATACAGAACTAAGACCTCATTAAAAACCTGTTAGTGGAAAGAGTGACTAAATTCACCTTGAAGTGATCCGAACAAGCTTAATCTAGATATGATGCACTGTTGTCAGCGGCACTGGCCTTGTGATGAGCTGAGCTTTGTGTACATGGGCATGTGTGATATTTGCTTCCAGCTGAGACTTTGAAAAGACCAGCTGAGTGCTGTGCTAACACAACCCTGTCATTTTTGCTCTAAAGAGAATAGGAGTAAACTGCAAGAACGCTGTACGTTGAAAATGTTCACAATGCCTCTGTAAGGTTAAACACCAGACTCATCCAGAAGATGCACGGTCTCTGTGACTTTCCCCCTGCCTTCCAAGGAAGGGTTTAACTCCCCCTGAACCCATGGCGTGCAGCCGGCGGCAGCCATCCTGGGAGCAAAGGCAGCGTGGGGGCTTCCTGTGGTGACTGGTGGAAGCACCCAAAGCATGGATTCTGCTGAGAGCTGCTTTCCCATGGAAAGTGGGCTGCAAAATGAAATGCCTTCAGGTGCTAATCAAGCCTGACTTCATTTGTGCCCTCTGCTTACACAGCTGTGGCACTTACCAGTTTTCCAGAAGTGCACACAGGTTGCAGGATGTGCATCAGTGCGGGAAGCAAGGTGTTCTTGTGCTCCCTGGGCATATCATGAAATAATATGAGATTAATATGAATTTATGGAGTTTTGGATTTGGGTTCGTGGGGGCTTTTTGGTCCTACTAACCCAACACTTTCTATATATCTGGCCATCTGGGCCCAAAGTAATTCTCCACTTTTGTTTTAAAATATTCATTAATAGAGAGCTAATGAACATTGCAGTATTAAGATCATGAGGCATCTTGAGTAAGTGTTACTTCTGTCTTCAAAGCTACAAAAGATAGTTGTTTTCATGAGGTGTTTATATGCTTTTTTTACTTAGAGAATACTGCAGGTCTTCATTTAAGTGAAAGAGAAGATGAATCTATAATATGTGAATTAATAAGTAGAAAATAATGGAGAGCACATACATGTGTATATACGTATAACATACTTTCTATCACTACCAACAGGGCAAAAGCAAAGGTTTTGCTGCAATATCTTTTAACATTCAGGAACAGCTGTGCCAGCCCTATGCTGTTTGTCAAGTCTGAGCTGTTGCCAATCAACAGTCGTGCTGGGATAGGAGAAAATTTGAACATAGTCATAGTTGGCAGCTCAAATCTGATTGCCGATAGAGCTCACAGCCATCCCTGTGCATTTTAGTTATATAAAATGTCACTCTTGGACTGGCAATATCCATTCTTCTGTACCTCTGCCAGTGCAAACTAAATGTAAATGCAGTCCCCAGCGCTGCGGGGATGGCAGCAGTAGCGAAGTGTGCAGGAAGGACAGTGGCTGGCAGGGCTGTGCAACGCAGTCCGTGCGGGGATGGACTGCTGGGATGCAGGGATGAGGAAACGTATAAGAAGGATGGTGGGAGCGTTGCGTTGGCGCCGAGCAGGCGAGTGGGTAGCGTGACAGGGAGCAGGGTGCTCTCTCAGCGCTGCAGTTCCCGTTTCCCTTAGTGCTGTGAAACGAGGTGGCTACAGCGCAGCAATCTGCTTCAAACAAATTCAGATCCCAGTAGGTAGCTGGAGCCAAAGTTCAGCTTTGTCTGCTTTGTTTTACAGTTTTCTGCTTCTTTCCCTCCTCCTTTCACCTCATGTCAGAGGTGTAAATCATCCCAGACCTCTCCGTTGGCATTTTCTGCATCATGTGCTCTTTGTCCTACAGTGCTTTACATGACTTCTGTGCTTCTCTTCATGTGTGACATCTGTTGAAGATGACAAGAGGTCTGTATACATAAAAATAGTCAGACATTGTCTTACAGGAAACCCAACTATCGATTTACCTATGTACATAGGTTTTCACTACCATCTTTGACTCACAGAATTTTCCTCCTTTAGATAAGCTTCATGCTGACAGTAATCGAATATTATTCTCATAGGCGATGAAGGCAGGTCACTGAGTCGCTACCCAAAATGTCCTGTATCATTGAATACACTTTTATGTTAGTATAGATGTTGGATGTACTTTAACATCCCATATTTTCATCCACCACATGTGAGAAGCACCTTAACATTACAAATAAAAAGGATTAAACTTCATAGAATCATAAAATGCTATGAGGACTCTGCTCTAGTGTGCAGAAATTACATGAAATTGCACTCAAACTATTGGCAGAATTTAATAATGAAGCAATAATATTTTGTTACAATTACTGTGGACAGACATTGATATCTTCTCCGTAGAGATGTTTTCAACACATCTTCTAGAAATCTCCAAAACTCAGTTATGTTCCATGGGCTTCTTCTGGTGTCGATTTCAAAGTAGATACCCTACAGGTTTCAGCAGAAATTTTACTTCAGAGCCCAAGGGAAAAAACAACAGTAAAGAGATCTGAAATGAAAAGTGTGGTTTTTTTCTTTTAGTACAAATCTGTGTTATAGAAAAGCAGTGTGTGAGAGGATAAAGGACAGCATTTCCAAAATTATCTAAGTGTCATTGCAGCCTTAGTTCCATTTTCAAAGCAATGTAAGCACTTTGGAGCCTAAAGGCTCCAACAGGTTCAGATAATGTCCTTATTGTAGTCTAATATTGATAAAGTACTCTAGGTGCCTAATTCACATGAAGTCCAAGTGCTTTGATGCTCTTATAAGCCCTGCTAGATACCTCTCTGAATCAATATGAACCTGAAGTCTCCTGAAAATTGGGCACTCAATTTCACCCAAATGCAGTGGGATGTGTGTGCTAATGTCACTTCTTAAAACAGGCTTTAAAATCCTGAGCCACATAGGGCCTGATTTTTAAAAGCATGAAGTTACTGACAGATGCAGAAATGGGTCAAGAGGGATATTTCTAAAACCCTGAGGACCTCATGAGGTTTTCAGAGAGGGCACAAAAAAGGAAAAAGGAAGACAGCCAGTTTGCATATCAGATGTCTCTCAAAGAATAGATTCTTTACAGATAGTCACTGAATTAAAAGGCAGATGACATCCATTCAGGCAAACATTACGCTGTCAAAGCATTAATATTTTTAGTTGCTATGAAGCTTTGACTTTTAAAGCTGCATAAATTGTTGGACATGCAAGCTGATGATACTTGTAGAAGTAATTAGCTCCATACAAGTCTCACAAATACACCTCCTAATCCTGCACCAAAAATCATTTATTATGGTCTTCATGAGAGAAACACAGGATCTTAACTTAGGTTGACCCAGTGGTAGCGAATAGGTCCTGATTAGCACATCCTATTAGCAGTCAAGGACATGTCACAAACACGTGGGAAAGCAGGAGAACAGGAATTATTGTGCTCGGGAAGCACAAAGGTTACATCTACCCTAATAAATTAAGCAGTGCCAGGCTGTGGTCTTGGATGCTGATAGGAGATGGTCTTTGCCCTGCAACTGCAGGAATGCTCCCTGGTGTAGCTGAGGGCCACAACAAGGAGCTGTCTCCCAAACAATTCCTGGGCCCTGTTGGGGCAGGGAAGTGCAAGCCAGAGACCGTCGTCAATAGGCAGTTTGGATTTCACCACCTTGCTTGTTAGGGTTTGCTCTACTGACATTATCCAAGCTCTACCACCTGGTTTGAAATCTGGAGAATTTCTCTGGACCATAGATTTACTGCTATAGCAAAGGATACTGTGTTACAGGAGAGTAGGAGACGTGAGAGGGAGCTTCAGCTATGGGACATAGCTGTGAGGGCATCACTAGTTTTGCTGCTCATAGGCTTACTTTTCCTGTTAAGGTTTAACCTTAAAGACAATTTGACATCCTATTTTTTTCCAGGATCAAGAAGGTGGCAGTCCATGACAGTAAGCAGTAAACAAACACTGTTAGAAATGTTTATGCTTTGCTTGTCCCTATTTTTAGTCCGTTCCCTTGCTAGCAACATGCTGCTGCAGTACTACATTACTTCCTTCAGGTCCAAGCAACATCACCAAGGCTGTTTCCATGGCCGAAGATGGTAGAACCCAGCATGTATTGTAGAATTCTTCTTGAAGTAGAAAGGTGAAGTAGTGACTATGGAGAAACATGCATTCAGAAAAACTCCTGTGCTTCTGTGATGAAGTTGTAAAATTCTCTGTTTTCAGTAAGGTAAGAGCAGAAAGGCACCTGTACTGGCAGTTTGTCTGGTTTGCCTCTCTTTGGAAATTCATGAAAAGAGTAAAACATTTTTTAGCACATACAGGTGTCCTCTAATAGTTTTTGCCTTTGATACCCTGCTGCTCCTTGCTAGTAAATTGGTTTGCTGCTTAGTTGTAGCAATGGTCAGTGTCACAGGGTGGAAAACATAGAGACATCTGGTTTACAACCAATGACTAGCTCAGTTTAATAATCACCATATTAAAACCAGTAGAGCAATGTCAATGCCAGTGTCTTTCACAAAAGTACCCTGTGCACGTGCTCTGCTCGGATACCTTTTTCCCACTCTGCCTTAGAGAAATGCGGGCTAATTTTGGTGGCTTCAGTGTAGTAGTATGGAAGACCTGACTCCCAGTCAGCACAAGGCAAATTTCCAGTAATTTCCAGTCACAGTTTGGTGCTCTGATATGATGGAACTGGAAACAGAGGAATGAACCTTCTAGCGAAGTAGAGGATGAGCAATTGGAGCATTGAACGAGGGACACAGTACCCATACGCATCACTCTCCTTACCTTCATCAGAAAGGCTGAGGAAGGGGTCCCAGCAGTGGCTAAGATGTCTGCATAAACTCAGATATATGTGGTGCTATCAACTACCCAAACACTTTGGTTTAGTAGATAAAATTACATCAATAGAAGAAAAAAAGTTTCTGTAGTTCCTATAGAGATAAAATGTTCTGAATGTTTTAATTGGAGACAAAAGTTCATTGTCCTATGAGTACCTTTGTTACTCAGAACAGGTTTGAGTTTGTAGCATTTTTGGTTGGACACGATTTAGCAGAGTGTATGCTTCTACTTCGTTTGTACAGAAGACTGACTAATACGAACCTCATGTTGGGTATAATCCAAAACTTATTTAAAGTTTTTTATAGGGCAAGATTAAACCTGCTTCTTCCTACTGATTAATATGGTGCCACAATAATTTATGTCAGATTTACATGAAGGTAAAAATAAAGGGAGGTCCACTGGTAAGAAGTTACTATCACAGTGTCATTGCTTGACTGTATGGACTCTTAACACATCCTTGGCTTTAAGTTTTTCTTCTGTAGCATTTATCTGTAATGACCAGACATATATGCCCATAATAGAGAAGGCTGCATGAAGGGATGCTATATTCTGTCTAGAAATGCACTGTAGAGAATGAGGGAATTGCCAAATCCCCTTCTGTGTAGTAACAACGCATTTGATAAGCGATATTTCTGGATGATATTAGTATGCATACTAATTGGTGGGGGGAAAAAAAAGCAATCAAAATAAGACAAGCTGGGTGGTCCCAGTAATCTGACCTGTGGAAGAAAGCTGTTCTTGATCCCACATTTTCAAAGTAACTTGGCCATGATCAAGTGAGCTGAGCACACCAGCCGCATGTTTCAGAGCTGGAGAAGGCAGGAGAACAACTGCTTGTCTTGAAAGGCTGATGTCCAGCTTCCAAGTAAGCATCCCTCTTCTTCTGGTCTTCTCACTCTCTATTTTTTCCAAGACAGTTAAATGTTTTCCTAAATCCCACAGAGAGCTATGGTTGACTCTTAGTATGAGATTCATACAATAAACATTATAATGAAGAATATTGTGGTCCAGCCTCCTTTTAATTTGATGACACAAGTTGGATACTCAAGACACACATTACTCTTTTTTGTCTCCAGAATTTCTCCTGTTTATTTTATATAGTCCCTTTCAGAAGCTTATGAGACTCATATTAAAACAATTCAGGTTTCTTGGCCTGTACAACCATTTCAGAACTCTAATCCTCAGATGTTTAAATATCTTTCTGTAATTCAAAGTCTAAATTTATTCATGCCCCATGTAAAACCAATTTACAGTCTTGTATTATGTTATGTTGAACTTATAAGCAAATGACATGAACTCAATAACTGAGATACATATATTTGGATTGTATTTGTTACAGATATATAGTTCAGTTCAGCAGGTTGCTTGTGAGAATAATTTGTAACTCTCTATTACACCTTTGATTGATGTGTACTTAAATTCATGAAGAATAACAGTATAACCACCTGTCTCCAACACGCTTGTAACTTCTATCAACTGTTTATAAACATTTAGGTATTATATATCATCAGTATACAGCTTATCTGTGAAATAATTAATGTCATTTCACTATAAGATCCTGCAATATTACAGCTTGTGTAAGTAATGCTAAGTCAACAGGGAAATCTTCTTTTATTTCTTAATCAGAAAAAAATGTGCACTTAAATTTTAGTACAGTAAATTACTTACTGTGGTAATAAAACCAGTATTAGAAACACCTCTATGTGCATGGATGCTTTTTGAAGGTTTGGCCCCCTGACAATTAACAGAACAAGCAGGACCAATACACCTAATTCAGCAGCTGCTTGCAATGGTGCTGCTTCTGTTGTTTCTAAAATGACACAAAACAATTACCTTGTTTTTCCAGTGCGCTGCAATTCGTATAGACCTTTGTACTTCTGCACAGAGTGGAACAGTGTTTTTCATCTGAGAACATCATATTATGCTGGATTTGTAAAGTCAAAAAGCTCATGCAAAGCAATGGGGAATCTGTACCTGGGTTATATGATACAAAGGAAATTTTTCTCTTTCATTTCATTTCTTCCTTTAGGTTAGACTTATTCTATTTTGCGTGATATTTGAGTTGTGGAATATTTGGATGCTGACATTAAAATAAACCAAAAATGCTTATCCAGAGCAGAGTGCTTTTAGCTCTAATGTGATCATTTTAAAATACTGAAGAAAACCTATCCAACATTATTCTTGTTATGAACATATTTAAGATTTGAACAAGTACCTTGAAAACAGTGTAAAATTAACTTCTGAAAAATAGATATTAAAATTCTGCAGTTTGGACATTTTAATTTTGACACTTATCCTTATTTTTTACCATGCATGATTTTAATATGTTTTCATTTTTAAGATGTTTTTTCAGATACTTTCTTATTCTGAGTAGTGAATCAATAAGGCAGATGTAGTATCTAGGCACAAATCTCCATTCCCAAAATGATAAGTCATGGAATAGAAGCATTTTTATTTTTCACAGAAAAAAGAAATGCACAATGTTATAAAAATGCCAGCTTCAGTAGGGTAATAGAAAAAAAAAAGGTGGGATAATGTAGATTCTGCAAACTTAGAAATTTGAGGAATCAGGTAGAATACCAAATAACGGATGCAACTGTTAAAAGTAAGCAGGGAAACAAGTAAATAAATGCTGCTACTAAAATCAAAAGAAAATATTAAACACCATTTAAGATACCTTGACTAACACAATGTATGTGGTTTTCTTCTCATAAAAGCACGCACACCAAGAAACTGGGGTGGGGAGGGGATCATGGTTTTTTAAAGTAATACTTCATTAATAATTATTTGCACAGTTTTCATAAGCTTTGACCACACATTTGCTTGTGTACGAAAATGTTGTTTTCCAGAAGACAGACCTCTATTCTAATCTTTTATCTGGATGTTGCATTTAAAGATTCCTTCCCCTTGGCCCATCAGTTTGACGATGTGATATATTTAGCTGTTACACAAATGGAAAACACTGTATGCAATCCTTTTTTTTAAAGACAATAGAAATGAATAAACCTATATTTTGTGCAGTAATCCATTTTACATTTTTACCTTAGTAATTGTTCTTATCCAGAACATAAAATGTGTTGGAGTNACAAGCCATACAAATATAGCTAATATCTACTATTACCTTGAAATGCTGTACAATGGATATTTCAGTTCCATAGTGTTTCATTGTCATACATTTGGGTATGAAAATCACCAGTAAAAATGATAAGCAAAATGGTCTGGTTTCTACGTAGCAAGCTACCTTCTGCAGCGCTTTCATGAAGAGGACAAAAAATGCAGGAAGGTGATTTTGGTGATGAAACCTGTGCTGACTGTTTGCCTGGGAGCATTGCGGGGCAGCGGGCTGTTATACACATGAGATATACATATATATAGATATAGATATATAAACCAGCAAACTGTTATAACCTTCCCCGGCCCGAGCTGGTGTGGCCCCGCCAGCATCCTCCCCAGCAGCATGCCAGCATGGTTTGCCATGAAAGTGGTCTGGAGAGCATTCCCAGCAGGCAGTTTTCACACAGCCAGGGCCATGCTGGAGGCGAGAGGGCTTTGCTGGTGAGGATGCAAGCTTTCTGTGCCAGCTGCCCTTAGTGCCATCAGCTTTCTAGGGCTTGCTTAATTTACTAGTATAGACATAAGAGCCAGATGTGCCTCTTTTACTGTGGTAGAACCATGGAGCTTTAATGAAGTTGTGGTCTCATTTTGTGAAAGTTGATTGGAAACAATAATTGACAGGCCAGCGTGAGAAGTCGCAGTTAATACAAATTTCTTACCTTACTCCCTATGATTCAGTTATATCAATAAAACAGGAATAAATGTACCTCATCAGCAAGTTATAAAATAGTTTTATTAGTAATTGTGACATCACCATGATAAGCAGCCCAGAAAAGAGAAAGTTGATAATATTGCTAAACTAGAATGAAAGCTTTTCTCGTAAGACAGACACAGGCCACGTGGCGAGAACAACACAAAATACTGAATAGCTGTTCACTATATGACCATTGTCTCTACTATGGGCTGAAAAACTGGGGATCCCATCGGGAATCAAAGAGTACGTGATTACGTGACTGTGTTGTTACTGCCAGTAACCTGCTGCAGAGTCACAAGGGGTCCAAGTGAAGGTTGCCCAAGGAGCCTTGGCACCAGTGTCTTCTACGAGGGAACATTTGACTTTGAAAGCCCAATGCAGTGTGTATGCACACACACGTGAGTGTTTGGAAAGAGAGAAGGTTTCCACTTTTAACGAACCCAGATCTTTCCACAGAGGATGAGATTTTCTGTAATAATCGCATGCTAGTGGACAGTAATTATAAAAAGTTGGTGCTGTGTGTGGCGAAGCTCGTTAGTTGTATCGTGCCTTCATTAGAATTGTACAGTGAGTGGGAGTACCAGGCTCTCTGTAGGCTCACAGCTCTGTGTACTACTGGTCCTAATAAGCTGTGCAAATATGTTCCTTGTTCATTTATTGTTAACAAATTGCATGAGAGTCGTTCAGTAGGTTGAGCACTTCGTAGCAGCGCACCGTGTGTTCTTTCCTTCTGAAGAGGTCCAAAGGGAACGAGCTGCCTTGTCCCCAAACAGGTTTGGCAAGGCTGCTGTTTTTGTTACAGCTGCAACTGTATTCCCTTGGTATCCAGGAAGATTTTGAGAAATGCTCTTAGATGGAAGGACAAATCCTGTGGTGAAATGTGGATTTGTGAAAGAAGTGCATTTTGAAACATAGTGGATATTATACAGTTATCTTGGTGGACAAAGAAAGCAGAAAAATTGTAGCTATTAGTATACAGTAAGGAGAGAATTAGTTGGGACTATTGTTCCTGGAGTTCTAAATATAGATTTTCTACAGCTATCTGAATAAAAATCGGGCTTTATCTTAGTTGATATCACAATGACATAAATAGATCCTTTTTCTGTGTCAGTGCTATTGTTGCAAATATTTTGCTCTGCTATGTCTCCTGTCATGACAAAGAAGATTTATTAGCTGGGAAACATCACCGTTTCTTTCAGATGGATTTGGTTCTGCTCAGTCCCACATCTCTTGATCATCAAACTAGAAATATCAATGTCTTCTTTTATGTATAATTCAGCAAATGCTACGAACATATATAACTTTTATCAGAATGTAGATGTTCAGAGTCATGCTTTCATACTTCTACCTTTCAGCCTTCCTATTTTGACCAGCTGCCTTCACACTTAACAAAATAAAGAAAAGAGGACTCTCTAGGTCATATTTAAAATAATTTCTAAGAATATTAACTTTTAGTTCTCATAAGAAAAGGTTATTTCCTCTGTGAAACAGTACAGTAGTAAGGTGACAACTTGGAAATAAATTATCCTATGTGTGATGTAGATGTCCTAGATTTCACTGCATTTATTTTGGGTTTAGGTGGTTTATGGTTACTTATATACAATGATCATTATCTACTTTGCACATCAAATTCTACAGATCATAGGAAAAAGATGTTATACAAGGCTCTATGTCTCAATGTAATGTTAATAATTTCACAGATTCTGGCTCAGCATTTAACAGCACGTACAGCAACAGGAGGGCTTGCTGTAGGCTCTAAATGTTTTCCCATGCTCACATGATTTGGCAGTTAGCAGTGGGAAGCCAGCGGTCTGAGAAGTCCAAGGCTGAGTGCAGTGCTAGGATCAAATAATACTCATAGACTGAGGCATAGGATGGAAGGATATCATCACAGCAGGCTGTCTTCAGGGGCATATATTCTCCTCACTAAGGACTGATCTGAAACACATTGAAAGCAATAGAAAAACTTCTGATAAACTCATAAATTTCCTAATATTGAGTACAAAAGGTAAAAGACATAAGTTTCTAGGCAGTGATGCTGAGATGCTCCTAGGAAGCGTCTCTCTCACTCCATGACTTGCCCCTTCCACTAACTGGGTTGATAAAGATGGTGCTCGGGTCCGTGTAGAGCCATGGGATATAACAGGGCTCATAACAGTTGCCAGCGCAGTCAGGTTGTGCCTCGCCATCTTTTAGTACGTATTGAATGATTACAATATGGCCTAACCTTTCAGTATTTGTACACCATATTGTCAGCAAGACTGACAGCTGAATTTGTATCAAGGCAAGGCCAAAAGTGTGAATATCAGTTTGTCTTAGCTATCCATTTTGGCTGTATACTGCTCCAGAGAGCACAAGCGCAGTGCTAGGGAACAGGTGAGAAGGCAGAAGTCTCAGTACTCATCTCTTTCGTAGATCCTAACTCACAGAAGCAATTTGGTTAATCAGCTCAAAATCAAATTCCTCTTTTCCGTGTTGCAAGTTCCACTAACATATCAGCTGGAGCCTGCTCCAGCTACGCTATTCCAGCTTGATAGCTGCTAACGAGGATGTGCAAAGGCATCCAGGAATGTGGTATTTTCACTGAATTGCAACTTTACTTGAAATAATTTTCCAGCTGCAGTAAACCCATCGTATTATATCCTAAGAAGTATTGCTAAATTAGGAATGTGTATGCATTTAGAAACTGGTTTATTCTTTTATGTTTCCTCAGCCATAATATCTAATGTTATATATTTTAGTAGGCCCGTCTAGTAAGTTTTCTGATAGAGTTTGAAGTGTAAAAACAGACTAGATCTCACCACTGAAAACCCGAAAGGGAAGTACAATGCCTTGTTCTTACCTTCATTTAATGCCATGTGCCTGTGAGATAAAGAAGTGATTTTGACTTCTGAGCAAATATTCAGGGCACATTGTTTTAGAATCCAGACATTTTAATCATTTATACCCACTGATAAAGTCCTTCACATTTTTATGCTGAATCTTAATTTCTTTTCTTCAGAATCTAGATACACAGCCTTTGACAAGCTGCCCTTTAGTAGATTCTCATATATAAGCTTATGCTGTCCTGGAAGTGAGTTTTCTTTTGCCTTTTAAATCTCTGCCTAGAACAAAAAGTGCATATTTTCAGCACTGTTTCATTAAATAACTTGTAATATCCTATTGATTAACAGCCTAAAAAGTGAAAATTTATAGCACACATTGATTATTGCAGTGTTTTGGGTACAGCTGATGCTCAGAAAAGATCATCAGGATTATTATTTATGACAATTATTGTTAGGGTTTTCATTAGGGTGATAAACAAGATAAATGTTGATTACAACTGCAGCAAAAGCAGCTTTGCAGTTCATGTGCACAATACTACTTTGTAGTGTGTAGAGAATTCGTGAAAAAAATAGAACAGATACAAGTATTTTAGCCAATTTGCTTCAGAAGATGAGATGAAAAAATAATCAAAGATGATCCAGACACCTGAGAATAATTGGAATAGAGTTTAATTCTGGGCATCTCAGCATAGACATTAGTTATCTTTCTAATACACATATTTCTCGTGAGAGAACAGCTTAGGCATTGATTTAGAGCAAGACTGTATTCTCATTAAACAGTCACATCTGTGCTTTGGCTGCAAGCAAATATGCAGTTGAGATATCATTGAAAAATTATGCAAATAAACATTACTTGTGTGTTTAAATTCCAGTGAGAGTGTTTAGCTGATCACTGTTCCAATTTGACTCTCTCCGATTTTTATTCTGGAGTCACTTTTTACACCAAAAAATCCACTTGATAGTAAACTAATGCTTTCCAGTTGTAGGTTTCACTTAACTAATGATATTTTTCTTCAAATATTCAAATTTGTTGTCCTGGTCTTTGGTTAAAACAGAACTTAGCTGTAAGGAAGATTCACTAAAAGAGAATCAGTTCTGTTTTAACCAAAACCAGGATATTTATCAACATGTCATTAATTTCTAGAAAACAACATTGAGCTGTCTGTGGCTGGTGTTTTCCACTACACTTTCAGCAGTAGCAGTATGAAAATACTGAATTTGGGAAAAAGTGTCTGTCTTATTTGAGGAAGACAGAAGATTACAAAGTTGGTGGTCTCTGTTGTTAATACAGTACCCATTGTGTATCCAACTGTTATAAAAATAAGCACATACCCAGTCTGGATAAGGCCACTGATGTTGTCACATAGAGCCCTTTTCCCATTGTAGTTCAGTCAGTAGTTCAGCTATATGTAGCCATATACTAATTAAAAGAATATTTTAAATGAACGGTTTGTTGATGCCTTATTTTTTGAAGGACTGGTGGTAATATGGTGGTGCTTTCTCAAAATGTTACCAAGGTGCCAGATAGTGCCAGGGAGGTACAGATGCAGTCATCCCAAGTCAAGCACATCAACATCAACCCATATTTCTTATACAAAATATGGTTGATGCATGTTTCCACCCCAGGGGTCTTGAGGAATGTGTGAATTAAATAGCTATTCTCTCTCCAACTGTGGATCTACTTTCCTCTTAACACAACAGTAGCAAATTTAGTCTAGACAAATGGCTGAATAGTCATTGTAAATTGAAGTAAAAGTAGTGAAATATATTATTCTGCCTCTCACCAGTTATTAGTGGAGAAGTCTTTAACTTTTCTTTTTTGCATCACATGATAACATATGAGAACTAAATTCAGTTTCTTTTAATGAGATTGGAACACAGTCATTATGTATGATATGTTTCTTATATACCATGATATGTTTGTTATTCCTACTCAACAAAAGAGAATCGTGTAGGATTTTCCCTGCATTTGACATTAATCTAGAAGAGAAAATGAGACTTTCTAACAATGACTTGTAAACCCATTCCACTATGTTTGAAGGTTGTTGGCACGAAAATGTGAACTCATCAGTGTAAGAGTTCATTTTGAAAGCTTGGTAGTTCAAGCCCAGAAACTCTTTTTAGTGTAATGGGAGTGACTAGAGACACAAACTAGGCAGAGCATGTGATTCGTGCTAGTAGAAATTGAAATAACTGAAGGTATTCTAGGCTGATATGGTGGGAGTGCCAGACTTGTCAGATTAAATATTTTCCCCCATCCTTTCAAAAATATGGTGTGCGCGGCCAAAGAAGCAAAACCAAAGATGTTGGAAAAGGATGAGCAGTTAAAAATTCCTGTAGATTTGATACTACGTATTTGTTTAAACACAAAATTTACTAAATATTTATTGATAATTATTCATAATAAGGATATCGTTCTTAAAATACTAATATTAAATAATCAGCTACAAAGTTGCTCATAATGATGTCCTAAAAAATGCATTTAAGTCCGCATTGATCTTGTGTTCAAATATCACCTAGATGTTATTGAGTGATAAATCCCCTGCTGGGGCAAATTTCCATACCTGAATTAAGCTCAGGAGGCTGAGAGGATGATCTGCTCATGTTTTTTTGTTGACGTATGGGTTAAAGAAGGGTCTCCTTTGTAATATTACAAATCTTTTCAGAATAAGGGGAAAAGACATGCTTTAGAAATGTTTTAGCCCCACAAAGCCTCTAAGGAGTTCTTATTAAACTCTTCAATGCAGATTGTAAACCTGCGCTAACTGCCACTGAAGTTAGTGGCAAATTTTCCTACTGACTTCAATGGCAGCCCGTACTACAACTGCAGCTGTCAAAACAGCTACAAATCAGTCATGAGAGCAGCCAGCACACAAGTATATACAAATCTTAGCAGAAATTATACTTTGGGCAGCTCTGAAAAGAAACCAAATTGACCTTATTGTTTCTGAAGAAATGCGTCTACCACCGTACTGTGCTGCGGAGGAAGCAAGAGCTGTCAGGACTCTGTTTTGAGCACTTAGGCATGTGAATTGGCACTAAAAATGTGAAACTAAAAATAATAATAAAAAACCTTACAGAGCCAGTAATTTGAACTCTATTTTTGTCTTCAAAAATAACCAAGTGCCCATTACATTTTCGAGCAGTCTCATGGGAGGTAACAATACCGGTTAGAATTGGTCAAGAACACTGAATAACTAAAAATTGCTCAGAGAATTAAGGATAGGCCCAATGCTAAGTATAGTTACTAAGTGTAGTTGCTGCTTATTCTATGTATTGTTACGAGGGTGGTTAGCCTCCTTACTCTGTAATCAGGGCCTTTTTTGCAGTGGGGTCTTTGCAAGGCAAGTGTGCTTGTGCCCAAACTGACAGATGTTTCGCTGATTTCAGCTAGGTGCTAAAGCAGTTCGTGGAGTGAATCAGAAAAGGAACTGAATTTTGCCTTTCACAGTTAGACCTCTGTACCCACACAATTTATTTTCCTGTTACTGAGGTACAAGTAAAAAAATCGTTTGTTAACACTCTGTAAGCTTCAGAGCAGTATTGCTTTTAAAGCAATTCTCCTGGAATGGCTGCGTGGCAATAAAGGAAAATGTGCAAACTTTAAGAAAAAAAACCACTCTACGCTTGTTTCCTTTTGCTGCCAGTGGCTTTCTGAAACCAAGTTCTTACCACCACTGTTCAGCAAACTATTTAAGTGTTACTTAAGGCACATCTGTAGTGTCACTGAGTTTTCAAAGCAGATGAAGCTGAGGACACATGCTCCTGCAAAAATGCTGTTCTAGGACATTTGGGCCACTATTTCTATACTCCCAACCACTCCGTTTCCCATACGCAAACCGTAGTGTGTTGCTTCTTTTGTTCCACTGCCACATGTGGGACAAGGGGAAGAAAAGAGCAAGGATCTTCTTAAGCCAGCTTTGTGGCCAAATCTAGTGTAGTGTAGACACTGCAGTCTTTCAGATGTGATACATATTTAGTGTTCATATCAAGATGCTCAATTCCAATCCAAAGAATTCAAAAGCATCTACTAAAAAGAGTCAAGTAATTAAATCTGCTGACTCGGAATTCAGGATCTGTACACAGACACTGCCATGCCAAATCAGAAGTTTCAGTCTGAGTAAAGTAATATCTGCAACGAAGTTCCTCAGTGTGTTCCAAAGTTTACACAGTTTTTAAACAAATATGATTATGATATTCAGCAGTTGAAGTTTGTAAGCTCTTGTAGAAAACATAACTTTGTTCTAAATTTGATTTTAACTGAATATTTTTTTTCTTTATTACTGTGCTGTAATAATGTGGAAAACCAGAGAAATATCATGTTGCAAAGGTCTGCTTCCTCAAAAGGGAGGGAAAATGGGTGGCCGAGCATTCCCAAAATGCACAAGCAATTCTGAGGTGCTGCTCACAGCAGTAGGGTAAGGAGCTCCGTCCTGTGACCATCCCGTGGGTTCAGAGCTGAGTCTTGCTGCCTATGCTCATGTCGCACCAGTGACTTGTACCCCACGGAGTGGCTTAAGCAAAGGGACGGGTCACTTGAGGGTTTCGATCAGGTCAAGGCAGTAGACTGATAGCAATTCATTCAGACAAGACAGCAACAGTTCTGGAAATAAATAAGCGGGAAACTGTATCTACTACAAATAAATTCATTAGATGAAGTCTTGAGGGTTTTCCTTTGGATCTAAAATCTTATATTCCCACTGTATTCCACTCGGCTGCCTAAATCCTGCAATGAAACTGCCTGAAGTTCTTAATAATGAGGTAACATAAAAATGTTAATGCTTAGCTGAATTTTAAACATTGAAAGCAAATAGTTCTTTTTGCTCTTTCAAGTGCGTATTACTGCAGACCACTGAAATATTAGTATTATTAGCAAGAGTACTTAAATCATGGGCATAAAATAGAAAACTGAATGGAATGCAAAATTCCCATGAGTACCATTATGGAGAATAAAATACGCTGTAGATTATCTGCCAAAATGCTTCTTTTAAACCATAATGCCAGAGAATGTAGTACACATATTAACCATATATCTTAAGATAATGGATCTGAGTGTGTTTATATTTTAAATAAACCACATTTCTGTATCAAGATTGTTATGAGTTTAGCCTTGGTGTTGCTGGTTAGCCATCAAGAGTTTGAAACAGAACACATCTGAAAGACTTTATTCGGACAGAGCAAAAATCAGAAAACTGGCATGTGCTGTCAGGAAGCAAAAGCTCCTATACAGTGAATGGCTGAGTGTGTGAGCGATAGACTTTGCATACTAGGTAGGATCTAGAGAGCGAGATATTTGCTTGAAGCTATTTTTACTGATTTAATTATCAAGAACATTTTTTTACCGTAACTCCTGATATTCAATTTTTCTCACATCTATACCCATTAGTAACAAGGATGGAGTGGTTTTTCTCTGCAAAGGCTGTAGGAGCACTTTATCAGCAGTTAATCTATATTAGCCAACTTCTCTGGGAGAGAAGAAGCCTTTAAAGCAATTCCTAGCGTGTCACTTCCTCCAGATATGCCCATTGCTGAATTTGCTGGGAACTCTGTACCAATTCCTGTTTTAGAATATCCCCTTCCAGGTAGTCTGCAACCCCTGCCTGACCCATGGCCAGCTGATGATCTACCCATAGAGTGCAAGGATCAAGCAGTTCTAAACAGGGGGTTGTTTGAAAAAGGCAGTTTAGCTCTAGTCAGATAATGAATTAATTTTGGGTATATTTTTTTCCGATGTGCATACTGACAGCAGTTTTCCTGGAACTCTTAAGGACTCTGTGACAACTTCTGTAATCTGCAAGGCGCTCTGGATTTTCTCACTGGACAGAAATCGGTACCCGAGAGTAAATGTTATATGCACTTCTACTTTTTTTTTCTTCTTATATTTATTTTGATAGTGTTTGTCTCTTAGCAGCCATGGTTGCAACCTGCAATCATACCTTATTTCAAGAGCGCTGGCCTTGGTTTCTCTAGTTGCCCGGTGCAGCAGATTTCCGTGGTGAGCAGACATACGCTTATGGCTGTATTAATTGGATACGGTTATGAATTTTTCCTTCAGTTGCAAACTGTGAACTGTAGTCTTCCAGGGAGAGGAAAAGCTTCTATAACAGGAAAGTATTTTTATTTTGATCTAACTCAATTTATTTTATTATTTTTGTTATTTTGTTTTACTTTAAAGTAAGGCAAGGCTTTAATAAGCCTGAATTGATCAAAATAGTCTATCAGCAAATGCTGAAAACACCCTTTATGGCTGTGACACGTAAGACAAAATAATTTTTTGACAACTTACACTGTGTGTGATCTTAATATCCATTAAAATCAGTAGCTGGCACGAAGAAAAGAAAAAAGGTTGGAAATCCTGGAAATTCCATTTATTCCTGATAATTCTTGATGAAGGTATATTATTTGTCAATTTACTTTTTAAACTGTTTTGTATAATGCCAGGTTCTATCTCGTTAAGGTATATTACCAGTTAGCAGCATTATATAACGTTCCCTGCTAATATCCAGCCTTTTTGCCCAATTATAGTGTAATTTATTCAAACCCTGGCGTGTAGTTTGGCAAGGCAGCCTGTGTTGCAGCTGTTGCTGTTTTCTCCATATTACAATCTGTACAAGTACATGGTTTTTTTCCTATTATCACACATTGGCTTTCACAACTTTGAAATAATAGTGCTATGAAGTGCAGGGGAAATTCAGAGTATAGCTTTGAACTTCATGTAGAAATGTAACTGCATTTAGGGAACAGAAGTGAGAATAGCACCCGCACCAGCTGAGGAGTCTGCTTGGCCTGTGAAGTGCTACTCTGTCTTGAACAGGATCCTCCAGGCTGGCTTCGGCTTTGTAGTAAAACTGCATCTGCCTGGGAATTTAGCAACTGGAGATAAGCAGATAGGCTGCTTGTAGGAACTTTAAAAAGCATTCATCCGTGTCAGCAACATCATGAAACACTTCTACGTTAGAAGTGGAGCACTTTTCTTGTGAAAGGTGTTTGGAGAACAGTCCACTCTTCATTCATTATTTTTTTATAAAATTTGTTGAAAGCCATAGTTTTAAAAATATGCAATAAAACTTTTCTTACCTAAAAATCAGAGATCTCCTAGAAGTAAATTACTTTCAAAAACTAAATATATACATTGGTTTGGTTTTTTTTTCACATGGGTATGTATTAGTCTATTTGTAAATGTTAAGATAGTATATGGAAGCCCCTTGGAGGGAGCTCATTCCAGTTTTCATGTGAATAAGAAGCCAGAAGACAAGATGATATCTGTCATGTTCAGACAATCTAGCAGAAATTCATAAATGAAGAAACTTCCACGCAAGAAAAGGTACATCCAGGAGCTGAAGCCAAGGGCTGGATCAGAGCCCAGCCTATTCATTTAGAAAAGACCTTTTAAAAGATAAATGCCTCTATACTTTCTTAACTGATGCCAGTAAAACTGATATGGGTGGTCTGGTAAGATGGTGAAATAGAGTATCAGCTGTGTGGGATAGTAAGCAGCAATGCAGATGACATAATTCTCCACTGAACTGTAGAGCCCAGATCAATTTGTTTAAGAATACGAAGCGCGTTAGGAATAAGCAAAGCCACGGCAAAGGGTAGCGATCTGCCACTGCCATTCTTGGGCTACATCATCTTTCATAAAAGAGAGGCTACAGAGAAATCTTTTCTCTTCTTCAGGAAAAATAAAAAGGAGAAAAAAAAAGCATTATCTGATCAGTACAAGCTTATTTTGTAACTTAATCCTTCAAAAAATGCTGCTGAAGCCTGGATTATATTTTTCTGGGAGCTGCTGTTTTGCTGTACGGATATAGCACATTTACAGGCCCACTCTTGTCACCTAGACATATTAGATATCCAGACTGATCTGTTGTTCAGCTGTGTCCCTTCAAAAGGTGAAAGATGCAGAGTGAATACCAGGTTTTTTCTCACACTGTAGCTACTGCTTATAACTAAAAAAAAAAAAGGAAAAGAAACGTGTACTACAATATTGTTGACACACTGAGATTGAAATGAAAATTCATAGAATTGTGATCAAAGATATATCTAGCTTTAGGTAAACTAACTGAAGTCCTATTAAGCCATCATCTGTATTTTCTTATTCAAGAGAAAATAAAATTCTAATAAATTTATTTGTTACCAAAATAATATATACTTTTGTAAACACATACACAGTAACCAATATAACACTCACTGTATGATATCGTTTCATGAGTGCATTTCCTCTTAAAAAGTTTAAATTATTAGGAACTCAGGAATTCTAAAGTAAATCTTGAAGTAGCTTTGTATTTTTGATATGCTAGTTTCTGCTTGGAAGACACAGATACTTGAGCAGAGTCTGCTGTAACTTGGCTTCTTGTACATGTGACGGCTGCGTACCCCAGAGAGATGGAACACTGAGAGAGGGGAGGATGATGAAAATGGTTGCTGTATTTCAAGATCTCATGATGATACTTGGGCTTTCTAACGCCAATGCACACAGAAAAGAAAACGGTGTACTCTTTGAAGTGAACGCTAGAGCACAAATGTAACTGGTTCTTCTATCTCCATCTCTTCACTTAAAACCCAGAGAACTGGTAAAAAATAAAAAGCTGGAAAAAAATGGATCTCAGTTATTTTCTTTCAGTGTGTTTATTGATGAAAGCAAATAGCTGTGTCATTAGCAAGCCAAAGCTGTTTGCAGTCCATAAGGGGTACATACGCCCTGCTACAGCCTGATGACAAGAAAAAGCATCTTTATATTGCTCTGTAATAAAAGTTCCTTATCAGTCCCCAATAGTTTTTAAATTATATGGTTACTGTCCACCCTTTATTCCATTTACTCTCTAATTTGGGGTTACATAAATGCTGTGGGCTTTCATTGCCTTTCAGATTATACCTCCATCTGCTTACAACTTGGAGAAAATGAGATAGGAAGAGTGTCCCAAAGCTTCAAAGTAGAAAATAAGTACCTTGGTGCAGGAGGATGGAGAGAACCGATGGGGCAGCCTGTGGTGGGGTCACTGCAGTGAGAGCAGGCAGAGCAGCGGGCAGCAGGAGGTTCTGCTTGGTTAGCCAGAAATAATGCTTCACTGAGCAGCTTTGCAGCCTAAATTTGTTAATTGCTTTATATGGAAAGAGAAATGCATGATTTATGAAAAATATAATATTAGAAAACAGTCAAACTGCCTTCTATAAAAACCTTGGCAGAATTGTCGGAAGCAGCACTTTACTTTCTCAAAGGAGTAGATCCATAGCGTTTATACCAGCTAGATTAGAGAGATTAACTGGAAGAATGGTTCCACTCTGCTTTATATCTATTAAAAAAAAAAAAAAGATACTAACTGTAACCTGTCAAATGACAACTATAACAGGGGAAGTAAAGCACAGTAGAACAGACTAGAGTTATTTATGGTTATTATAAGTCAGAAAGATTGTGGAGGAAAATTTTTTTATAAAAAATATGTCCTTGGTGTTCTGTGACCTGAAATCCTTACGCACAGGAATATGCTGAAGAAAATGTGCACTTCATATGTTGGGCACTTGTCATACATTTTCATCGCATCAAAGAACACTGTGAGTTCCTTGATCAGTAGCAAGTACAAAAACAGGAAAGAAAGTGATGGTCTTTATTGTATCTCTAAACACAACTTGCAAAGGCATCATTCCAGTTTACCAAGAGCAGCACGGCACGGGCAGGGCCTGGCAGCCAGGGCCGTCCCACCGCCCCAGCCGGGAGCACCAGGAATATCCCTCGCCCAGGGCATTGGGTACCTCCCTGGGGATGGGCCAAGACATCTACACCTACACCACCAAGACTTCGCCAGAGTGTGTGTACCTGTGCTGACAGACCTACACCCAGATGCCTTTTAGCTACGTTCTCATTATGTACTCGAGTGTGACACATCCGATTTCTGGACAGTTAAAATTTCTCTGATTTTTGCTTTTATGCTATAATTGCTGAAAGCTACTCAGGAAACTGTGAGGAAAGGTAGTAACTGCTCAAGGTGTTGCATTCAAGTCACGTTAACTGAACTGGAGGCAGGAGAGTTGCTGTGTAAACCAAAAGGGCCACTTCGTTCAGAGCGAGGGCAGAATGTCTTTAATGGAAGCGGTGGCCTCTTTCCCCTGAGAGCTGTGTTAAATTAAAGCGAAAGGAAAGTGTGGCCTATGTCACCTGAACTGATGGCACCTTCTTTAAAGAGGAAAGGACACGGGGAAGGTTTGAGTTAAGGAGTGTATCACAGTTGTTCTGTTGCTAAGAACAGAGGGAAACCGAGTCTGCTGACAGCCTTTCAATGACTTTTTTGCTTTTGTCATTGAAATTTCTCTCAGAAATATGCTGCATTTTGAAAACTTTCATTGGAAGGGCTCCTTTTGACTCGTCTCTCGAGCTTGTCTCCCTCCTGTCCCTGACGAGAGTCGCAAACAACGGCCTGCTGACTGTGCTGGGAAAGCTGTTTCTTCTGCTACGGCTGGTGCACTTTGTACAAACAAGTCAAGGTTATTTTTGCTTGGAAGGAAAAGGTTCTGCTGCCTCCTGATTAAGGCGATTACTGAGGGACTGACATCAAAGGAGCTGACCTGTGCTTCTTACTGTGCCTGTGGTCAACAGAACATCTTTTGCTGTCAGAGTACTGTCTAATTCAGGACATCTTCTGAAGGTAAATAAGGTGGACCTGAAGGTGTTTAAATGGAGCCTAATCTCCAAATGTACTGACTTTATGAGAGGAGAGAAAAAGCATGATAATGCTGGGGAGAAAAGTTTGAGATCTCAATGGTGGGCCTGGTTCAGCAGATGGGCTGCAAAACAGAGAGATACAAATCTTGGTCCTGACAGGATGGGAATTTCATGGTCAGTGAACCAGAAGAGAGTACATTGTATCCAGAATGAATTCACTCTCAGGATTTACCCTGTCTGAAAGTTAAGTGATAGAGGGCCAGGTCTGAAGTCGCCTGTCTTCTCATTATTTCTGTGAACTGCAAATAAGCCTGCATGAGCAGATACTTGGAAACCTGAAAGAGCTTGGCTGGAGGCGTAAAGCAAAAAACAAGCCATGCAACTGAGAATGTAGGCTCTAGCAAAGGATAGAAACCCATTAAACATTTTTCTATAAACTGGCATTAATCCTGTAATCTTTAACAAACATTTTGAAACTATGACGGTACCTAACCAGCCATTTGTCACTAGACCAAAGACCCAGAAACCACAGGCCTAGTTTCAGTCAACATTCGTACTTTTTTAACTCTGGCCTATTCTCTCTTTTTCTTTTTTTTGTTAAGCACAAATAAATACATTTTTGCTGCTTCTACTTGACATCACCTACCTCTGCTGAAGTGGCCCCATTGCTTTTGATCCCAAAGACCAGTCCTGGCTTTGGTTTCTTTGTTTGCTTGAAAGTCTGGAGGTGTTAACAACTGTGCCTACTGAAATCAGGTGAAACTGAAAACTTTGTATCAGAACCATATCTTTGTGCAAGTCCAGAGTATTGCAGAATACTATGAAACAAGCACTATTTTTCAGCATCTGGAGAAGCTATCCACATAGATAATTTTAGAGTCATGTAAAGCTCTGAAGTTTTATTCAGGTTTTAGGGATGAAAGTAGTACTATTGGCAGTGGTCGTGACTGATAAGCCAAGTTTAAAAGTCTGTTTAATCTTTGCTACTCTTCTGGCTTGTTCTGTCAGCCAGCGTAAAAACCACCAAAACCTAAAAATTAATTTGGTCAATTAATAATTAATTTCATCTCCTCCCCACCCCGAAGAACAACTACACAGTACCCCTTAGAATCCATCTTCCTCCCATAGGCATTAAATATAACACCTTCCCTAAGGAAACCTGCCCTTTCTGGAGCAGTGGCTTCTGCCTGTTCCTGGAGAGGTCACTGGGAGCAAGAAGTCTCCTGACGACCACAAGTGTCCTCCTGAGACTTCACCAGCGCTTCCTGACCACGGGCATTCCAGCAGCCCAATCACCATCTAATGAGAGTCAGGAAAACACTGCTAGTTGATTTAGTGAAGGATGTTGATTTACTTCAGATAAGAATCTGCTTCAATAAATCTAGAGCCATTTAAAAAAGCAAAGATATCAGATCATGTATTAGTTGTTTGATCTGAGATATGTATTTTAAGCACTTTTCTCCTCTTGTTTGACGTCCTGGCTGCAGGGGATTACTGCTGTGTTCCGTAAACTGCTTTATCTTCTGAAGGTAGATGGGAGTGGTTAGTCATCTCTGTGATTTATGTGGTTTGATATTAGTAAATTAATTTTATCCTGCATAGATGGGTCACACAATATCTCAGTGCAAATCCCTTATAAGTCCAGGCTTTTCTTGTCATATCTCCAACGGAGAGTGGGGATATATAGTGGTTACATAGCTGTCACAGTTGCGGCCTTCTCATGCCTAGGCATCCTAGGAATGTGGAAGCGCATGACCCAGGGAGGCTGAGTTCTGGTCTCTGATGAGATCTTGGGAAACATTCATAAATTCATTCCATGCATCTGTTGGATTACAGCTTTCAGTATTCTCCAAGAATATTTTCCACTATCATGTCTTATTGTGAACAACTTTCCACAAATTGCTTGTGAAGATGTTTCTGGAGCTGGGACATCACTTGGTACTGCTGAGGGCTACTGGGGAACTTGGGCTGTAGTTGTCGAAGTGGGCAATGGCATTAACTCTACCTGTACTTTGTCACCTGCTATAGGATGTGTGCATTAATATCACTTTCCCTATATCCTGTGTTGAATCCCACAGCATTGGCAGACAGGTACTGACAAATCCCACACAAAAAAAACTTGCTGTAATATCTAAAATTTGGTGTAATATAATTTTTAACTTGGGCTTTGTCCTTTCTCATATTGCTGGCTCTGCCACTGCTCTGCTGAAGAGATTATTTGAAAGCTCTGCTTTCTCCTGGGTGCTGGTTATTACATTAAGTAAAATGACCCTCTGCATTATACTGATAGTCCATAAAGTCATTTGGGTTTTCCTAATGGAAAAGCCCTATATAAGGTTATTATCTGTTTTTTTTAAGAGGAAAAATCCATGCCAAATATATTGCCAGATTTATTCATTTAACTTTCTGTGACAAAGATAATGAAACTCAGCTTACCTTCTGAATAAATCCTTTATTTCTAGTTTATATTGTGACTGATACGGTAAAGGTGGTGCCTGTTCAATGAATTCCACATTTGTTTTTACTTTAATTTAAATAAACATGAGCATAAAGTTAGGCTGAAAAGATGAACTATGCACTTTGGGATTATATGACTTGCCATTTTAACATCTACTGCATAATTTTCTGCTTTCTCTGGCTCTGCTATTGTTACTGCTTCTAAAGGAAGTGAGAATACTATAATGGACAGTAAAAGACTGGCTGGAAATTGAGAATATCTCTGGTAAACTTAAGTAAGGTAGTAGTTTATACTCTGACCAGTGCAGTTCTTTCACAGAAGCTGTTTCTTCTCTAAATATGAGTGTTCCTGGGAAGTACTCATGAAGCCAGACATCTTAAATCTAATTTTCACTTGTTTAAGAATATAAGACTGTGTAGGCTCACCGATATCCCTGAGCCGGTTCCCAGCTATTGCAGACACCATTGCCATACAATTAGGAAACATAGCATTGACAGTGAGTACATGCAAGGAATGAATTTCACAGATTGGTTAAGAGTATGTCATAGTTGTGCTGTTGACCCAAAATTGTGTATTCCATAAACCTTGACACTTAACACATTCTGAGTGCCTGGTGCTGTGTAACTTGTCAAAAAAAAGCATCATATTATCTGAGTTCCTGGAAAGCTGGGGATCACTGCGGTGTATTCACAACCTGGGGTTTATTTAAGCATTCCTTTTCGTAAAACAGCCGCTCCACGACCGTCGTTAATTAAGTGACATTTTTAACTATTAGTTACTCTTTGTGCAGATTGTAGGTCAGACAGGAGTTGCACTGTGACCGCAGATTTCCAGTGCACCATTTGCCAGCAAGTGAAAAGTATTTATGTTATTGAAGAGAATTACCTCCTCTGAGAGGTTATTTCAAAGTCAACAAAGTAGCAGTGGAGCCTGCTTACAGCAACAGGCTTTCCTTTGCCCTTTCGTAACACCATCAGGAGACCAAGGGGTAGGAAATACTTTGGTGCTCTAAACCCAACGGAAGGTGCCCAGGAAGGCCCCATCCATGCTCCTCTCACCCATGGCTCTCATGGCACTGGGTAGTTCCCACACTTTGGGACCTCTTGCTGCTTCCAGCCGTGAACTCGTGGTCCAGAGGGTAGAGATTGGTTGAGGTAACAAGAGAACAAACCCTACTCCCTTCCCTTCCTACTAGCACCACCCGGAACAACGTGGTTTTTTATCTTCTGTCATAGAGTTATCACATTGTATATTCTTTCTACTTTGATCCTGTCAGATGTAATTTCAGCTGTCACAAGGGAGCACATAGTATGTATAAACGACAAGAGACGTGTATGTAAGCCATTGGCTATATTAGGACTCTAATAATGTACTTGAGCACTCTGCTGCATTGGTATATGCTACAAATTATGATTATTTATGCTGAACAGTTACTATAAAAAGCAAGGTCTATCAAGGTAAATAATGACTATAATAATTCTGTTTATCATTGGGAGTTTAGTTTTACAAATGTACATTTATGCATGTTTGGCTTGCTAATCCTTAAAATTAGATTTATTCTAGCATTATTTTAAGTTCTCCTTGGGACAAATGTAATCTGTCCCTTTTCTGAATTTTATTTAAGATTTTCATTACACAATAATTTGCTGAAATGCTAATACTACAGGGATAAAAGCTGGTCAAACTAGTGATAGATGTTAGTAGAATACAGTCTGCTTGCTGAGGATAAAGATGTTGTAGGAGTGCAGTTCACAGTGTGCTTATAATTTGGGGCTCCAACCTTGTGTTTTTACTTAGCATTGGATTTATTTGCTGATTGGGAGTTTTGCCTAAAAAGAAGGAAGGAAAATGTGTTTTTCACTTCTTTCTTTACCTTTCTGTGCAGTCAGAACTATTGCTTTACAGTCTTCAAGCAAAAGCAGGTAAACAGAAGTCAGTTATAAGGTACAAAACGTTGATTAATTCTATTGTTGTCTTAGCTGAGCTTTTATAATGTGCTGTATGATGTTTATTAGAAATCTACACAAAATCCCTTTTCCCATTTGTTTATTCCTTCTTCATAGCATCAACATATGGATTACATAGTCACCAGAATATTAGCAGTTTATATGGCAAAATAAATGTATCTGTTTGGATTCATAACTTCAACTCACTGAACAATTTGCCAACAAAAGGTTGTTCACCCTGAAGGTCAGCACAATGTTCTGTTCCTTATTAGCCATTTTATCAAAACTGCCCTTGATGTAAATCTAACTGATGGCCAATTTTGAAATTTTGAAGTTACGCGAAAAGGCTGCGTACGTAACAAGGTCACATTCTGCCCCAGATGTGTTTGTGAAACTCCCACTGACAACAGTGGGAGTTCTGCACATAGAACTTGGGACAGAGGCTGGCCCTTGATCTTTAAACTGTTAATACTTAACAATGAAAAAAAAAAAAAAAGGCATCATTCCAAATCCTGAGTTTCTTACTGCAAGTTTCACTTAGGCTAAACCTTTACTGTGGGACACCATAAATTGATTTGAGGGAGCACAGGGGTTGGACTAGATGACCTTTAAAGGTCTCTTCCAATCCAAACTATTCTATGATTCTATGACATGTGGAACTGAAGAGCTGAAAGGAGGATTAACAGTCTCGTCTGCAGAAAGCCAACTGTATTAGTGCTTCTGATAAGCCGTACAGGAGTGAACTCCGGTTGTTTATAGGGTGCACCTCTGTTCCTTAAAGGATGAAATCCCCACCTCACTTGGAGATTTGCCATTCACTTGGGTAGGACCAGAATTTCACCAACTGCTGTAAAGCCTGTAACTATTCATCCTAGGTTTTCTGTCTGGCCAGAAAGGTAGCTGCTGTCATTGACTTTAGTGGTAGCTGCTTTCTGTGAGTGAAGTCCCTTTGAGCAAGACACAGCAGTACTTTCATTTTTCTGCATGTAAACTCATTTAATGAAACTGTAAATAGCGACTTTACCTGCAAATTGTATTACTAAAAGGCAGTGGAGTTCCAACTGAGCACAGATTTAGAAAAAAAATTGTAGCAATACCTTCTGCCCCCCAAAAAAGATTTTAGTCTAGACAAAACTCTGAAAGATAGGATTGTACAGGATTAGGGATAAACATACATTTTTGAAAAGGAACCAGAGAGCTGACACTGTAGCAAAGATACAAAGGCGGGATCTGGGAGGTCAGAGAGTTGTAGCAAGCCTGGTTGCACAGATGTTTTTGACTGCTCTGTCTTTGCTGTCCTCTGTTTAGCCCTCTGCCGAACGATACCAGAGTACATCAGGTTTTATTAGCAATGAGTCTTGAACAAAAAAGACTTCAAGAGCCTTGAACAAAAAAATCACTGCATATATTACAGAAACATGAACACCTACAGTGCAAATGTAGTTGTATTGGACAGATAAGCAGGAAGAGCAAGAGCTTGGAAACTTTCAAATCTCCTGAGGCACAAAGAAAAATATTTGGTTTATGAAATGTATTATACTCTCTCTGGAACCAAGGAAGTAATTAAAAAACTACAGTATCTAGTAAAAATATTCTGTTATCCTTAGGTTCTATTAGTTGTATTGTATTTATGAGGATTTCCTGTGAAGACGGTTTTCTGTAATATAAATTATGTCATATAAGATACACATTTACTCCCTGCTATTTTTCAGATGGAGGGAAATTAAGCATTGACAAACAAACAATTCCTGCCATCTCTCAGTCTCCCTGGTAGATAATAACAGTAATGACAGGAATAGTCTCATTAGCGGATAGTCATGCTGAATTACATCCTCAGGCTACTTTCTGATTTTAGGAAGCTTTCCCCAGAAGCCCAAGCTTGTTTCTGTAGTTAGCATATTTTTTAAATGAGAAGGGACAGATAGGAACCAAGGTAATAAGTGCTGTGTCTGACTGCTAAATCTGCCACTTGTCAGAAATCTGTTTTGCGATGATTAATCAGCAATAAAGGACAAGAGTGTAGTGCCATTTTATGGTTCGTGGTTTTTGGATTTTGAATTGTAGTGTGGTAGGAAAATTACATGGTTATAGTAAAGGTAAGCTTTAGGATTGACTTACCCCTAAAATCAAAGCATGAGTGCGTTCAGGTTAGTAACTGGAAGTAGATACGTACGTACATTTTGAACTAGCATTTTACAACTCTTTTAGTGTTCATGTCAGTACAACTGTGCATCTGGTGTGTTTCTTTGTTATAGTTCTTTCTGAAAAGTATTTTTCTATTCAGTGATGCTTCTGACATATGAAATCAAATTTCTCTTTCCTTACCAAATATACAATCCATTTGTATCTAATAGTACTCCAAAGGAAAGAGAACCTTATGCTCAGTTTTAGGCTTTCTAAGTGCTGATGAGGGGAGGAAATGACTTAATGTGGATTTCCAGACTGAAAAATGACTGTAAATAGCCTTTAGGAATTCTGTGTGTATTATCACTCAATGACTTCCATATCACATTTTTTCCTTTTACAAGTAAGAGATGTTTACTGCTAGCTGCCAACATTATGAACATGACCTACAATCCTAAAGTCAAGCTGGATTCTGTCACCAAAAGCTATCAGTTCTCATTATCTTTGAATCCTTACTAATAAAGTTAGTGGGAGTTCATGATATAAGAGAGGGCAGAATTTGTAATCTAGAACTTAGATAAAATAAATAAATTATCTTGATGATGTGTGTGCATCCTGATAGAGGCCAGTTCCCTTTCCCATGCACAGAAACTGGAAAAAATTGGTGAGGCCAAAAGATGTGTATGAATACATAGAATGAATAATCCTATTGATAAAGAATTTTGAAATAGAGATCTGTGTCATAAGGACTGTTGTAACGAAGGTGCTGTTTTTCCTTTGTAGTCACTTCTCTGGACCTATCTGGTGTTTCAAAATGGGGTTCATTTTCTTCTGCTGTAGGCAGATATTGCTGGTCATAAATGGAGGACTGGAGCAATGGTTCATATCTGTTTGTGGAACAGGAACGCATGCTGATGACAGGTTGTGTAATAGGGCGACACCTGTCCAGGCTACCAGGAAAACATGTGGAAACAGGGTGTGTGTGTGGAGTCAACCATAGCTCCCTTCTGCCTTTGTAGGACCCAGAGACACTAGCACCACAGAGCTTCCAGGAGGGCACAAATTACAGATAGGAGAATGGGGGAGAGAAGGTGTGCAACTATAACACAGGCAAAATAGCGGTAGGAGCTGCAGTCAGCCAAGGAAGCATCACCTGCTGTCAGGGTACGCAGATGCTGGCCTTCTCCTTTTCTTTAACCTACTTCTCTGCATTAAGCCTGTATACTATGTAGCAGCAAAACCACAGAACTAGGAAGAGGCTATACTGCATGAAGGTTGCGAAGCATAGCATTGGAGCAGAATTTTGGAAACAGACAAGTGGTAAGGGATCAGTGACAGAATCTGTTTGTGTTGGGTGAAGTGTGTACAGCGCATCTCAGAGGAGAATGGTGGTGAACACCTCACTAGGTATGGACACCAAGGAAAGTTGAAAAAAAAGAAAGCAAACAAAATTTTATTAGCATGAACTTTCTAGCTACATCTTCCACATTAATCTAAGAAAGCATCAGCATTTTATGCCCAACATAGAGATAAATAATGAAACCAGGCAATGAAGTATTTCTGAAAAGGTGTCTACAGGGAAAAACCTTGCACTCCTGAAAAGAAAGATCTGAAGAGGTACTTTGCTATTCCGCAGTTACAGTGAAACTGATGAAGTGTCCTAACTAGTCAGGCAAAGCTAGCACACCATCTGCTAAGCCGATAGGAGAGGTGCCTGGTCTCACACCAGTTACCAGTCAGAACCTCAAAGCCTTCCCAGGTAAACTGTAACTATATGAATCATATTCCAGCACATGAGTTCTACTTTACAAGTGTGGTATGTTGCAGATAAATATTGAGCTAAACATTTTTTTCATAGATGCTTCTATTAAATATTGAATGGTTTCATGCTCACGGTAACAAATAGGTATGTGAATTTTTGTGCTTAACACCTTTTTCCAGATTGGAATTACAGGCAAAATGATCCAGAATCGACCTTGGCACCAATCAGAGCGAAATACTCATGCTGTGTTCAGAGCTAAACTGAATAGAAACAAGAAATTCTTGTTCAGACTCCCCAGGGATTATTGCTGCTACCAAGCAGAAATTCTTCTACCTCTTGGGTATAAAATTTTCTACATTTGGGATATAAACTTCAATTCAAGATCAAAGAGATAAGGGATATGCTAGAAATTTGGAGAAAGGGAAGCAGCGTCTAAAAGAGACTGTGCATGTTTCTGGGACAGACACCGGGACGTGTGATGTGAACACGTATAAATGTACCTGTGGTAGCTTTACTTCATTTGTTTTGAGTCCAAATGGCAATAAAGATTTGCTCAAGACTTTTTTGGGTAGACCCCACGAGCCCTCCCAGGACACTAGGTATCTGGGCTTTTGAGTCTCGGCTGGAATTTGGCAGGAGACGTTTACTGTAGCAGTAACTGAGACGAGCTGCATTCACAGACTCTATGTGTCTGATATCTTAGAGAGGAGAGGGAAAGGACAGCCTGTCTGGAGCTGACTAAATAAAATTAAGATTTACGAACTGAGTAATTTGGGAAGGTCTCACTTTGTATATATATTATGACTAGCAGTGCTGAACTCCTACCCAAGGGCTTCAGAGTGTGTATAACTTCATTGTCACTATGTGCGCTGTTATTCCATCTTGATAGATGAAGACATGGAATCAGAAGAATTTGATATGTCCAAGGCTATTAGACAAGTCTGTAGCAAAACACTGGAGAATATCTGACACTTTATTTTTTTAAATCACAACTACAGACTTCACACAGGGGCTCGTACACCTTCGTTATATGTATTACTCACAAGGTCCATCTGATTTATGTAGTTTATACCAGAGTCTTACCAGATGCACCAGATCAGAGCCATGCAAAAGTTTCTGTCAGGCCTCCAAATGTTTATCTCTTTGTGATTCTTCTCTTCACTGTCATCTCCTGTATCTTTTAAGTATATTTTTTTAATGAACACAAAAGGTGGCTGTCAACTGGCTGGGATTAACACAAACCCGAAGAGATCTTGGCTGGCCAAAGCCATCCAAGCTACGTGCTGTGGGGCATTGCAGTGTGAGTCACCTCAACACAGAAAGAGCAGGGAGAGCCACCGGAGACATGCAGAGGCTGACTTCTGTCATGTAAAGGAAAGTAATTCCCTAATATCAGGGGTTGCTAATCAAAGATTTTAGTTTTCTGTGACAAAAAGATATTCCAGTCTCACACAAGTGGCTTGCCTTGAAGTGGGACGCTACTGAGTGGTGTGTTTCAAACAGAAACAGAAGACAAATTTTAAAAATAATTTTAAAATACAACAAAAAAACCAAGAAAAGTCTTGTGGGATTTTTATCTTGGTGTAAATATTTTTTAGGCTATAAACAAAATATGTTTGGTTTTGGGGGGAGACACAAATCCGTCAGCAGAGACAATAGGCAGAGGAGGATGTTTTGTCCTTGAATCATTTGTGCTTTTCTATGACAAGCTATATTTAAAAACATTTAATGAGAAGAAAAAACCTGTTTATGGATTGACTTGATACCAAGTGTCATTGATGAATGGTCAGCTGCTGTCCAAAGCCCTGGCTTTCATTATTGAGTTATTTAAATGTGTGTATGTGAATACTAGAAAGAATTGAGATTTGTCATGTTTATTGAGAGGAAAAAATGTCCCAGATTTGGAACACATCTGTTTTTCAGTTCTCGCTTCCACTTCAAAATCAAGGCTGTGTCGTATTTATGAAGGACATCCGATCAGAAACTGCAATACGGGTCCTACCTCAGGAGGCAAAATATACCTTTAGCTCCCAGGGGGACCGGGCAAATAGATCTGCCCTAGCTTTAGCAAAGTTATCACTGAAAAGAAAAGTTGTCTGAAGAAGAAATGTAACTCTGTATCCAGCTGACCTTTGAGAGACAAGCTTCAGATTTTACTTGTGGCTGTGAGCAAGTCTCTCGGGGCTTGCTTGTTATCAGGTCTAAATCAGCATGGTGGCATTGACTCTGCGGCACGCAGAGACCAAATTTTAGTCACTGTGTTACGACTTCCGTGTGTATAAAATGGAATAACAGTCTTCTAGTGTATAAGCTTGATGTGACCTTATAACTGTGGCTTGTTTATATGCTCTTCATCTCAGAACAGAAGTGTAGAAATGTGTGTGCAAAAGTATCTGGCTTTCGTATGCGGGAAGGAAGCTGGCGTAGCCCTACAAACTCCCTCAAACTGGCGTTGCTTAATTCTGATACTAAGCAATAGTCCTGCTGAATAGATCAAAAGCTTGGGCTCTGCGTTGCTTATTGGTTATTTCATCAATGTGAAAAAATCTGTATTTTTAGTGCTCAACTCCATACTCCAGTCAACTACTTCCCAATCCCCCCAGTTTTCCCCTGTTTTGTTCAGCTGTTGTTTCTTGTCAAACTAGATAATTGTTCTCAGATATATCAATATTTACCACTTAAATCTGCTATAATACAAATAATAAATGCTAATAAAGCATACATTTTCTTCTATTCCCTACTTATTTTTTTATTATTTTCGTTATGATAAGCTGTTCTTGGATTTTTTTTCCTCCATTTCTAAATATATTGTTAGTTCATAGTTATCCTAAGTATTATTTGTTTTCTTCATTAGTGTTCAGTGGAAGAATGGACAGTTTCACTTTCAGAAATAATAGTTTGCTAGTACTTCTTATAAAAGATTAAGAGCATCAACATCAGAAGCATCTCTTGTGTGATTAGGTCAAAGTGGAGGTCCTAAGTGAGTCAGTGCAATTGTCTGTGTGAAATCGGCACAGCTGAAGATTGCCAGTTATTTCTACGGGAGCTATAATATGCAGTAACAGAAGATATACCCTCTGGAAACTTAGATGAAGAGTACAGACAGGTAGGACTGTCATTCCCTTCTAGCTCAGCTAAAGGCTGTTTGATAACTAACAGATTATTCTTTCAGACCCTTCTCTTATTTTCTTCCAGATCAGATAGATAGATACAGGCAAGTTTCCTAGACTCGCTAGTAGCTGACTTCTCAAAAACTGTTCTGGTTTAGTTGTGAAGAATGCTACTGCAGTGAATCTTTTAGTATTGTTACTAATCAAGAGACCTACACATGATAATGATTTCTTCCAGCTATTCTGTCCTCAGTCTGCTATGATCTGTCAAGATTGTAGTGAGGTGGGTACAGGTCAATACCTTCAGACTTACATCCCCTCCGCGTAATGAATTTTTAATGGCAAGAGCAGACGGAACAAGGATTTTAATGTGGGAAGAATAATTATAGAGCAAAACTGTAGTATGAATCAAGTTACCTTGGTACAGTTTTAATACAATATAAGAACATAAAACAAATTATGCACAAAGATGAAGTACTTCGCTTAATTGAAGTTCCACCACAGCTCATTTAGCCTGACTAAGAAATAGCCTGAACCCCAAATGTCTGTTTCCTGTACTTTTAAAACACTTGCAGCTACCAGCCTTACTTGACAGGTTTTATATTGATTGCTATTACTACTTTCTTTGAAATCTTTGAAGTGTAATAAGATTTTTTTTTATTTTATAACAATTTTTAGTTGTCAAAATAAGCATTTTTTTACCAAAGGACTATTGGGGTAAAAAATACTTTATGTTTCTTGGGCAAGATCCAGCCTGCATAGGAATTTTAATTTCCTTTAGTCAAATTCAGACTACACAGCACCAACGCCAAAACCGAGGAGAGTGGTGAAGACCTGCATTTTATTAAAAGAAAAGTTGAGTATATTCTTTAAAACAACTAAACTAAAATCCCTTAACTAAAAGCCTATGCCATTAGCTTGCTACACTTTTTCTCTCACCTACTGCGTGGACAGAGCTACTGCGAAGATTTCAAAGGAGGAGGTAACAGTGATCAATGCAGCACCAGTTAAGTAAAGCCGGCATGATACAAGAACTTTAGAGCAAGAAACCCTGTGCTTGTTGTGGAAGGCCAAGAGCCGCAAGGTAACCCTGGCTGTAAATATTTCAGTTTCTGAACAGCCATTTAGTGATGTTTCATTTGTGGAAGCACCTATTTGCTTTTCAGTGCCACATGGCTTACAGACTGTGGTGGTGACGCTGGGAATGCAGTGGGAACGTTCCATGCAAGTGCACATAAATGGACATGATAAAATTTTGGCTTTTGTATTATCATGAAATTTATTTAGAAAACAAGGAAGGGGATGGTGTCAATACACTGCTCCGAAAGTGGAGAGCAGCACCGCAAAAGCTCAAACATATCTTAGTAATGGTTAGGTCCATCTTACTGCTTAGTCGAAACTGCTAAGTCTCTCTCTTCAAAAATGCTAGAAGAAAACCCAATTTATATGGATTTCTACATCTGTTTGTTCATTTAGTAGAGTTATAAAGTATGGACTGTTGATAAGAGAAGTTAAAAATACAAGAAAGCTGTTCTGATGAAGTGAAACTGTTTTAGGAATTTTGTTTATTGTACTTAAAACATCGCTTCTTATTAGTCTCTTCAGAAGTTCTTTAGGCCTATTATGGGATGGAAATTTATTGCCATTTTTGCCAAAAAAAAAAACCAAACAGATGTCTTTAATAAATATTTGTTAGGAATTTGTCTGTTATATGGAATCTGACAAAGGATCAAAGATTTTAAACGATATCTATTAGGAATCAATACTATTCCATGAACAGGCCCTGCTGGCTTGCTCCATGTCCTCAAAGGGGAGACTTAGGTTTCTACCTTTTTGGTGGTAATTGCTCTCAATTTCTTAGAGCTCAGGATAAATTGAAAGGAATGTGATGTGCCATTGTTGAAAAGTGCAAGTAGGATGACCCAAATGTGATTAGAAACTAGTTCTCTCAATTCCAGTCCTGAGCAAAATAATGGGTGTCCATTATTGGAAAGAATAGGGCTCAAGAACAATTTGTCTGGTAAAACTCTAAGGGAAGTTGTCCATGGAGATTCATGGTTGAATGAAGGTGTTTCTAGTGGTGGTAGAATAGACTCCAGAGGCAGTGTTCATACTTTTGCATCATCTGGAAGAAAATCAAACAAACAAACAAACAAAAATCCCTGCAGGTAGGATTTATAGATAACACAAACTGATATAGTAAATAGTAATTAAAATATGCAGTACTTTGTGTTAAAAAATGTGTATAATTTTATAAAACAAAATAAAAACTTACATAAGGAATTTGAGCTGTAGCTGCAGAATCTTGTATCCTGGAGAACAGCATTCTGAAAAGGCTGTAGAGTTCGTTGTTGAAAAGTGATGCAGTATAAGGCAAAATTATGTATACGTATATAATATAGATGGCATATATATATAAGTATAAATGTATGCATTACATATTATCATGTATCATATGCATGTAAGTGGCTGCATACACTATCATATAATTAAATATTTATATAAGAGTGAATGTATAAACAGAGTAACAGTGAACAGCAGTGAAGTGATTTCATTGATACAAGGTTAGTGGGGAAAGTAGCTTGGAAGATAACTTGATGGCAGTACAGACCTTCATGGGGAAAAATAACAAGTTACTGAAGAAAATCTTAATTGAATAAGAACTATAATGGTGCTATATGGTTTTCCTTATACACAAATACATTCCACAAAATCTGTTTGCTTCTGTGCATGCCAGGCCAAACTCAAGGTATAAGAACATACATTGTTTAATTAGATTGCAGGCATTTTAAAGAGAGCTCGCTCTACCCCATTAGCAAAGGAATAAAGACTTGATTTGAAAAGAAAAACCCTACAGCTATGGCATACGTATAGTTGATGTATTATTTTAAAAAAGGGAATAGTGTTCCAGTACTAATCTTATCCTGAACAGGATAATGGAAAAATTGCTTGCCTGCTGATATGCTTTAAAAAAATTCAGTGTGATTTATTACTGAGCAGGACAGAATGTGAAATGTCTTTAATAAGCTTAGTTAATAACCTTCCTTATTCTTTGTTTAATCATATTAGTAGTCATTTGAGCATTTAATTACATTTCCAAAGGTCTTAATGGGAGTAGCAATGTTAGCTTATTATATTTAAATGAACCTGAAAAATATAGGCCATTACCTTCCTTGTGCAGCCTCATACTTCTGACAGGACATCAGCTTTAACAATTATATGTCTGCTAATTAATGCTGTTTTCACTAGGATTGAGCATATATATGGGAACCTTAAAGAATCTACCCTTTAACTATTAGGGGATTTTTCAGATGTTCCTAAACATATAAATGTGAAAGAAGACTAATGTAAACCCAAAGAAAGATAATATAATACAATGTCTTTTTATTCTCATGCAGTAATATTCATTCATCTAGCTACAAGCTACCAGAGGACAAATTTGTCCCTGACATAACTCCACCAAACTGAAGGGTTACCGAATCATCAGGGTTACACCAGCAACGAACTTGGCTCTAGTCTTTCTAAAATTGTACAAACCCTCAAAGACCCTTGATCTCCAAAAGCCATTCTATTCATCAAACTGACTTCTTCCCTGAGAGATACTAGGCAATTTTTAAAGTGTTTTGGGTCTTTGAGTCCGGCTTGGGTAGTCTCTGAGACTTCAGAAACTGTCTTGTGACTACCAAGCAAAAAAATTAAGTACATGCAGTATACAAAACAAATGGAAACTTGTGCTTGCATAGTATCACATATTCCACAACAAAATCATTTCCTCTTAGCACTTAAATAAGGCTTTTGTTTTATCTTAAATAGCTAATGATTAGAAATCTCTGTAGAAATTTCAGTAGAATATGAACTGCAATTAATTTAATCTAAAATTTCACTCAGATTTGAAACTGACTTTTAGACTATACATTTTTAGTAGTTCAGAAACACACAGGAGAAGAAATGTCCTCTCATTTGACTTAGGCGCTGGAACGTTGTGCTTCTGCTTAGTGGTCAAAAATAGTGTCTAAATAAGCCAGAAATACTCTCACACTCTAGAAAGCTATAGAGTTTGGCTAAGGTGGATACCTTGGGATATTTATCCAAGCAGAATTTTCTATATCCCATAAGTGCTGGCAATGACATAACCATGCCGGGCAACTCATACCATCTTCTGTATGATAGGATGGGGATTGGCTGTATTCTGCTTCAACTTACAGACTTTAATAGTTTTATTATTAAAAAAAAAAAAGCAGTTGTAAAGGTTCAGGTCATACACTTGGCTCTTTTGAATTCATCAGCTGAGCATCTGATCCAACTTGCCCAAGAAGCAAATACACATCTCATGCCCTCTGACAGTGAAAATGGCTCTTTCATTAAACTCCTGTCCAATGGTAGTCAGTAAGTAGAGCAATGTGGACAGTACACCATATGAAAGTTAGCTTCTGGCCACAAGGTACGATAATAAGAGGAATGAATACCTTTATGTTATAATATATATTATAAGAAGGGATTGATATGGTTTTTTTAATAAAACAGAATTTTTAATCAAGAAGAGGTCAGAAAGGTGTAGTTACACAGGGGTCACAAATGAAATATTCTAACGCTCATATGTACACTGTTTTCAGACAGACTTACCCTTCTCATTACCACGCTTCTTGCTCTGTGTGTGTATTTGACCGCAGTTCAGACATCATTTAATATATGTGGAAGGAAATCTTGCACCATGTTGCTGTCCTTTAATGAATTGCCTCTTCTGGTTTCATGCCATGCTCTCTTGACTAAGTTTACAATGACTTAATTCTGTGAAAGCTGAACGTGATCTTCCTTGGGAGCACTTGGGGCAGCTGTTGAGGTGCGAATTCATGTTAAGGTAATGCCTGCAGAGAGCAGAGGAAAGAGGGAAAGACTTGAAGCTGTGGCACACGCTTTCTAAAAGCAAAATGTAGTTGTAACTGGGGCAAGCTTTTCATGTAGTAGAGCAGACAATACATGTCACTAGATGGTTTAGCTTTTCATCTTCCAATACTTACGTTCAGCAGCAGAGTGCCTCACAAAGATTCATGCAATGTCTCTGTAAATATTGTTGAGAAAATAGGGCAGTGCAAAGTTTCAGATCTGCAAGTAATCACACTGTTTCAGTACTTTCCAGTTTTTCTGAGCTGGTTTGGGAGTTTGTCCTCCAAAGAAATGAAAAAGGAATTTTGTTGTGAAAGTGCAGCAAAAAAAGAAAAAGAAAAGTGTGCAATGTCTGTGAAAATAATTATGCTTGACAGTGAATGTATAATAGTATAAAGTGTCATGAAAATTAGATTTTGACTGATTTGGAAAGGCAAGGGAAATGACAAGGTAACAAAATCAAGTATTCAGTGTTGCTCATTTTCAGCTGCCTCATTTTGAAACCATATTCCTTACTGTTTTAAGCACTGTGAAAACATAAGGATTTTATAGCTAATGGAAAATAAAATAATTTAAAGGGAACAGCAAACTGGTAAAATATCAGTCTCTCTAGACCGGTAAACATTCCAGTATCTCGTCAAGGAACTTGTTAACAAATTTGTGCCAAGTAATACTTCTAGTAGCTTTAGATATAAAAAGCAGGACAGGAGCAGCTATAACGCTTTTAACTCTTCCATAATTTTGTACAACGCAAAGTCTCTTCTTGAAGAAGCACTTTCACTCTTCAGGAGGCTGATCCTCCCACTTTGTTTGACAACACTTTCTGATTCATTCATCCAACTTTCTTGAACACAAATATACCACAGTGTTCTGTCCTGTTAACGTAATTTTCATGAAACGTAATTTTACAGTCTCTGTTCCTACTTCAACCCAGTTAAAGGTTTTCAAAGGCTACCACTATGTCTGCATCATGCAAGTAGGAGTTTTGGTTTTTAGTCAGGCATAGCACTGAGAGGAGAATGTAGGTGGCTCCAAGGCTCGTTTCCATACTTGGTTGGAGTACAGAGGCAAGCAGTAGGCATCAGAGGACAGTCTTTGCAACTCTTTACAAGAAAGTCGCAGATAAACTTAAAATAGGCTAAGGTTTCAATTTCTTTCAAAATAAACTGCAGAGCCAAAAATAACAGTGTCTAGGAAACTGAAATGGCCATTGGTGCAATACACTCAAAAGCAACATAGCTGCTTATTAAGAATCATGATAAACCTCTGTGTTAGCTCATGGATTAATATATTGATTTATTTTACTTATATTTATTTTTGCTTATGTATATACATCCTTTATATTTCATCTCTCTACAGCCAGAGTTCTCTGGGGGTTTGTTTTCTTATCCTGTAGGGATATTTCATCCATTACTCTCCTTGTTCTGGGGGCTCAAACATGCACGTACATGAAACATTTGGTAATAGTAAGGGTACTTGAACAAATTCAAAGGCAAGGCATGGTCTCACCAGTTGTTTATACACTCATGTGAGCTCCAGTGTAACAAATCCCATCTTCTGCTAAATACAGACGTCCTCCCTGTCCAGCTGGGTGTTAGGCTCATTTTTATGAGCTCTCTAGAGCAGCTTCTGCTATTATATTAACCTCCAGCTGCACACTCTATACAGCCTCTGCTGATGTTAAGATAGATATGTTTCTAGCCTTTGAATGCAAATTAAACCAAATGGTTTGCTCTTTCAGAGAAGAGCCATTCCCTGTGAGAGTTAAATTTGGCACCCCAAATTACGTTGTCATCTTACTTCTGGCCAAGAAATAACTGCAGCGGAGTAAGTCCCTTCCAAGTCACATCAATGATCACGGATAGCTGGCCTCACAATTTTGAAAACTTGTGTACGGCCGTTCAGTCTTGAAGCTAGGACCTGCCCAGACACCAGGACAGATGCATGCCGCTGCCATGCACCCATCTAAGCAGACTGCCCTCCAGGGGCAGGACCGGGGCCTTGAAGAACTACCACATCTCCAGCTGTCTGATGCCTGTCTGGGGAGAAAAAGGGGAACAGCTCTAACCACCAAGTCTGAAATGCTATAACTAATATACCTCGGTTGTAGCACTCTTCCTTACCTTCTCTTCCTTCCTGTCTGTTTTTGTGATTCAGTATCTGTTATCTGTAAGCACCAAATTATCGGCATTTCTTGGGGGGTTCGGGGCTCAAAATGAGAAAGAATGGGGCTGGCCCTGCTGTGGCATCGCTGGGGCAGGGACTGGTGGCCTCTGTGGGCTGAAATGGGGTCCTGGGTTGTGGGCAGGGTGGGCGGAGCCGCAGAGGGCTTGGGCTGGTGTAGTCAGGGCTGTTGGTGCTCTCAGGGCCGTGGCATCTGTTTTACGCAAACTTTTTGTAATGGTACACACTGAATGAGCAGTGAGTTTTAGACAGAATAAGGCCAGTGGATGCACTACTGTGAATGTATTTGTGTTTGTAAATGAGAAGAGGGGGAAAGAGACAGCAAGCTATCAAGAGATGATTGTTAGGGAATAATAAAGGGAAAGAGACCGTAGCAAACCTGTGGCAATTGCGGCTCAGGGACTCTTGCACAGCCTGTGACTCCTGCTGTAGCGAGCAATGAGTGTGCGAGGGAGGAGGGGACAGCTGGCACAGGCACAGTGAGAGGCAGGGAGGCAGATGACACTATGGGATGCAAAATAAACAGCAAATCAAAGATGCTTGGAAAAGCAACTTCTTTTAGAGCAGGGAAGCCAGACTTTCCAAAAGATGCCTTGGCAGTGCTTGCCCTGCGGCCAAGAGTGAGCTGGACAGGGCACCTTTCTGCCTCCTCCATCCCGTTTGCCTCCAGCTCTGCCTACGACATCCCTGCTTCATTCCCCTGCTGCTCTGGGGCTGTGCCATCACAGCTATTAGTTTTACTTTCTCTTCTGTTCCCAGTTCTGCTTCTGGCTTTTTGCATCCTGCATAATTCAGTGAAAATATTTGCACTAAAAATCAGCAAAAAGACTGGGTTTTTACTGGTATTTTACAATGATGGCTAGAGCAAATGCTCTGCAAACATTGTAGAGAGAAATATAAATACTGTAGCAAAGGGCTATAATTTTACCTGAAATGCCAAGTTCTATAACCAGCATAATGTGATTGTGCCAAAAAGCTAAATGATAGACTAAGCTACTGCGGGAAGCTGTAAGTATCTACTTATGAGAAAGAGAAATGTTTGAATTGTTTCACAAATGTGTGGAGTAGAAGCATTGTCTAACACTATAATGAGCACTAGAATGCAATAACATTTAATAACTAGCAAATTATTTGAAAGTCTTTGTAACAAAATAAATTTCAAAACCAGAAAAACTCAGTGTTTAAAAGATCAAATCTAGAAATTGTTTTTCATATGTTACTGTGTGAAGTAGGAAAATAATATGCCTATATTATTTTAGAAGTTCTCATGAATAGCCACAACTATCTTAAAGAATCTTAAATATGGTTGTCTGGTATTAGGAAGGTTGGTTGTTTTTTTTTTAATAGTGTTTACCATCAACCCATGTGAATGGAGATGAGACTTCCCCTGGCAAAAGAAAAGTTCTGCTCTGAGAACAGCCTGCTCCCTAGGTGAAACTCTACCAGCAGTAAAGATGATTTTGTTCCTGAAAGCGTTCATGCAAAGGATTTTGCTAGCATTGCTTTGTCACAGGGGGGTGTTAAGTAAAGGTGTTAAGTGAAAGTGAATTAGTTTAAGTGCACGAAAGCCTTGTTTAGATGCTCCTTTTGAGAGTTAAAGTAGTGAGGAATTAAGACAGCTTTGTTTGTGAATGAGGGACTGCACCTTAGGGATTAATACATTTTTACTGATGCATTTTTATTTCACTTGTTTAGTTAATTCAGCTTAACTTTCCTAACCATACTGGTGCAGGCAGATCTCAAGCGATGGAGAAATGAGGCACTGCAGAGCTACATTGTCTAAGTGATGACAAGATGAAAGATGAGTTAATTGATTGCAGATTTTTATTTTTGGTAAATTCAAAGAGGCATCTTCTCTATGGTTTTGTGTACACAAGCATATTGAGGACAGTTAAGTCAATTTAAAGGAAAGAACAAATTCAGAACACACCAAATCACTTTGCCTGAAAAGCCCCCACTAAGGTCCCTTAAATTTTGAATAACAGCGCGTAGTGTGACGTGCTCTTCTTGCTACATGTAGCTTGACTTTCCCGGTTGTATCTTTCTACATAAGCTCTGAATGTGTGACACAAATGTGTCGCACCAAAATCAATAGATATGTTTCTATTGGCCTCCCTAATGAGAGTAGCAGACACTGAAAGTCCAGAAATGCAAGTAAATCTACTTATGAGAACTAATGTGGATTTTTTTCTATTTAATTTTTAAAACTCTGGGCTCCTGACAGATTTGGAGTATATTCATGGGTCAGGCAAATGTTTTATTTCTTTCTAAACCTTATTTCTTGTTAGACAAACCCAGGGAAATGCCGCTTCTTAGCATTGATGCTTTGCTGTTGCTATGCTGGCACAATGAGTTAAGGGACACCAAAACTGCGTCCACTAATCATGGTTGATGGGCAGAAAATTTGGACTGCTTTGTGATTTAAGATTTTGTATGAGCCTATTTGTTGGCTGTTGTCACACTTGCTTACCTTAGGCATCTAACCTGGGTACCTAAACTTCAAAGTCTGGTCTCTTGGCTCCATTCATAGACAGAAAAGAGAAAAATAAACTTTTTCAGAGAGCAGTTCAGACAACGTCTTTTTCTCTCTCAACTACCCAAGAATCCAGGGTGATTACCTGTGTGAATACTCTCCTCCCATTTTACAGATTACTATGCTTCCAAAACATAAAGCAGATAATCAGTCTTAAAAGCTGGTAATCAGTTTAATCACTAAATCTGCTAATGACCATGTGCCTCACTCTTCACTGACAACGTTGCAGTACCTGATTGAGATGAAGGTTATCATATTGTATTTGGTTAGGTACTGTGTCATCTTTGTCACTGTGCTTAGCATCAGCTCTCAGCTTAGAGGGAGGCTTGTCCAAAGAACTCAGAAATTATGATCTTTTAATTACACAGCAACTGTCAGTTGCTCACTTAAATACTTGGTCTTCAAGCTGGAGAAATGTCTAAGACACCGCCCAACGGGCTGCAGCTGAGCCCACAGTGCTGATTAGTTTAGCTTTCAACAGGAAGTGGGGAGCACAGTGTGAGATTAACGGCTTGATTAGCTGTTTGATGTAGAATGTATAAGGCCTCTGAGGATGTGGTCTTGCAGAGCTTGTTGAAAAGAAGAATAATATTTCTGTATTCAGTCTGCTTTAGCGGCTTCAAAAGCTCCCTACTAACAATGGGACTTGCTGCAGAAACATTAGTTCTTTGCACTATCTACAATTCAATGATGATAGATTCATATCCATCATATGATAGTCAGACCACTTACATGGTAGAGCACTCGGAGAATTTACAAGTGGTTTTTTTTCAGTAAAGAAATTCAGGAATTTCAATGGTTTTACAAGAATTTTGAGTATTGGGAGGGTATTTAATATTTCCATAGTTTCAAACAGAAGTTTCAGGGCAGGTGTGTTGCAGACCGCCAGGTACTGCATGACGGCAGCTAGGCAGTTATTTGGTTACTGCTCTAAAATGGACAGTTTGAGCAAAGAATACATGTTGACAGATGAAACATGGCTGCTTCTGCTCAAATTTGACAATTTGGCTTCAAAAACTTCTAGTGCTCCTGAAGTTACTACAACAGTATTATCCAGAAGGAAGGTTTATTAGCTACAAGGTGGAGAATTCACCTGTTTTCTGCCTATTCACACCCCACCAACACCGAAGAAGTGTGAAAACCATTCCGTGGTTCATTTTTGCAATCTGTTAATCAAGGGAATAGCAGGTTTACCTCCTTCACTTAGTGGCTGAGAGATGTGGTAAGTGTGTGTATTGCACGTTAGGATCCTCGAATGCGAAGGAGGTCTTAGAGCGGTGCCTGATCTTATTGCTGAAGAGTTTGCTGAAGCCTTCCCTAAAGGAACCTGATCCCATCCCCAGATTCTGCCTGCAGTTCTGCTTGTGGTTTCCACCACACATGACAGACGGTGCTTGATGTCGTACACGTTCCTTATGTGCAGCTTATCCAGAAATTAACCTTGTGTAAATTGCTTACGACAGAAAATGTTAAAATATCACCCAGTTACGCGTACGTTCTTTCCAGTGCTGCTTTCATTCTTTCTCCTTTAGTTTTATTATGTGCTTCTAAAAATACCATTTGTGCTTTTGGTGGCTGGTAGCTTAGTCTTTTGCCTTGTCCTTTTCAAGAGTTACAGGACAATTAGAACACATGTTCCTTTGTAGTTGAGAGTGAATAGAAAGTCTGTTAAAGCCCTCCTCTATACAAAATTTACTACAATGCTATTTTAGGATATCTATTCTTAAAGGTTTTTGGCTTAAGCTGTTGAAAGAATTGTAACAGTTCTCAGCATTTGACTTCAACTTTTACAGTGGTTGTAAATCTAATGGAAAACTGGTCCTAGTTCTTCTTTTCATACCATTATTCCACCACAGCATTACCATTCTCAGAATCTAATCATCACTTCGGACACTGATATGAACTTTTTGCTCAGTAATAAAAATAAATTGACTAATCAAAAATGGAGGGCTAAATTGTGTATACTAAGCAGAAAGCTGGTGAAGTTACTTTGATGTTACACTGAAGGCAGAATCTAGGATGTCCCTGTCTTTGAATCAGAAAATGCTGCTGCCATCATAAAAGCCTTGCTTACTGAAGTATTTTTCACACATGAAGATGAAGGAAATTAAGATCTCATATTTTTCCAAAATTGTTTGAACCACACAGTGAGATTTATTGATATGCAGATGGTTTAACCTAACACAGATAGATATATCCTTCCTGCTATTAAAGAGGGAATCCACACATTTGGACCTTTTGAGATTAAAAAACATTTTCTGGGAATGTGAAGTGCTTGTGGATATGATACAAGGTTGGGCTAATGTAGAGAAAACCAGATGTCAGAAGGGTGAGGAAAGGGTTTCCTTATCACCACTGAATATAGAATCATAGAATCATTATGGTTGGAAAAGACCTCTAAGATCATCAAGTCCAACCGTCAACCCAACAACACCATCCCTGCTAAACCATATCCCGAAGTGCCACATCTACATGTTTTTTGAACACCTCCAGGGATGGTGACTCCACCACTTCCCTGGGCAGCCTGTTCCAATGCCTGACCACTCTTTCAGTAAAGAAATTTTTCCTAATAACAAATCTAAACCTCCCCTGACGCAGCTTGAGGCCATATATGTATATAATGCATATATATGTATATACAAGTGTATATATATGGTGAGGATGACTTTAAAAATACAGTCATAAATAGTATAGTAATAAATGAACTCAATCTTTCATATCCCTGAGGTTTATTTAATGGATGGAAGTTTGATGGATAAGGAAATGGCTGGACGGATGCACTCAAAGTGTTGCAGTCAACAGCTTGATGTCCAAGTGGACACCAGTGACGAGTGGCATTTCTCGGCGATCTGTACTGGGACCAGTGCAACATCTTTGTTGGCTACATGGACAGTGGGACTGAGTGCACCCTCAGCAAGTTTGCCAACGACACCAAGCTGTGTGGTGTGGTCGACACACTGGAGGGAAGGGATGCCATCCAGAGGGACCTTGACAGGCTTGAGAGATGGGCCCATGCAAACCTCGTGAAGTTCAATTAAAACTGGACAAGCAGGAAAGTTTACCTAAAGCTATAAAAGAAAACAAACAGAAATCTTACTAAGAGCTTCTGGATAATACATAATTGTAAATCACTGTAACTACAAAGAAGGAATATGTAAAAAGTTTATAGATGATGAGTACATATAATTGGTACACACAGTGTTTATTGTAGGAAAACCAATAGGGGCTTTAGGGCACAGCAAAAGTAAGACTGAAGAAAGATAGGATCCAGAGTGGGGTTGGGCAAAGCAGTAAGAAAATAGTTAAAGCAGTATAGCTACAGGAACAAGGAAAAATAAAGTACCAAAATTAAATCAGAGTAGGGAAGAGGGGTTCACAAAACCCTTTTCTTGGCCAGAACCATGGAAAATGGAAGTCCAAAGAAAGTACTTTGCTGAAGTGCAGTTTGTGATCTTGCGCCAGGATTTCTTTCCTTTCAGTGACAGTGCTGAGAGAAGGTGACAGTTGTGGCTTATGTGGTGAGATCTAGCAGGCAACCCATTTTTCAAGCTGAAAAATGGCACAAACCCCGGACTGGTATCACAGGAAACATGCTGAGTGTAAAGCAGCACTGGCAGATGCATTAACCACTATCAGTGCTGCACCCATTTCCCCTTTCTGCAGACAGAAAATCAGAATACTAAACTTCGAGAAAAGCAATGTCAGTGAAAACAAAGCTCAGTTAGGTTAGAAGTAGTAGTATTAGCTGTAATGATAAGTAGGATTAGTAGTAAGAATAACCACTACCAGTACAATAATACAGGCAATAATAACTTCTAGATGCATGTGTACATATTGATTATGTTTTCATTTTTGAAAGAAATGGCAAAAAAGGGCAAACCTGTATTCACTCAGCTGCCATCTAGATGCTTTGTCATTAATATATCATCTGAAAAAAAGCCCACAAAGAGAAGGAGACTTTATAGGAGGAAATGTTGCGCAGACCTTGTCAGGAGTTTTATGAGTGAAGGCTAATTGCTTCTTCCTTTCTTTATTTTGAAGCACTAAAATCCGACACTATACCTACCTTTTCTTCCAAAATCCTTATGACTATTTCATAATATTCCTTTGAGGTTTGGTGACGACAGCAACAAAGTGCCTTCCCCATCCGCTGTGACCTTTGTCATCTGGGCTGCCGCACAGCATGGTGTGCCCGTTCGGAGGGGTGTGAGGCGAGGATGTTCTGATGTCGTGCATCCAGCAGGACAGTGCGTGCACATACTGTCGCACGGTCATTTTCTGTGTCTGAGGCGGACAGGGTTGGCTATTTGTTTGCAGGAGCTTGGAGTAAATTAGGTTTAGGTATTTTCTAAGTGACACGTTTCTAGCGCTTGTTATTGTATGTTGCTCACGTCCCTTGCTTTCTAAGCCCATTTCTTCAGGCTTATTTGTTTTTCTGTGGAGTTAAACGATTGCACTTGCCTAACCTAAGGGACTGTTGAACCCATGGTCCAGTTTTGTTTATTCCTTTGGGTCAAGCTCCTTTACACTTCTCCTGGCAGCGGTCTGGCACTCTGTCCCTTGTTGTAAGAGGAGGAGTGAAATACATGGGGCAGCCTGGCAAAGGGAACTTAGAGGCTGGATATTTGAAGTCAGTTGTTGATATAGTCTCTTTCTATATATAAACTCTTAGGCATGTCACTTAACTTTTCTGCATTTTTGTTTCCTCATCTTTAAAGACTTGTGTCTAATATCCTCCAGGATTGTTGTGTAAATAACTTTGTATATGTTCATGTATACAGTCATTTGCAGATTGGCAATTCTCATAAATGATTTGTGTTTGTTAAGTACTTACTAAAGCCATTTAAAAAGCCAGCAAAAATTCTGCATTTCAAACACTGCCCTTCCCTGCCATACTTATTTCTTCTTAAGTAGATTTGACATGAGGATTTCCTTGTAGATGCAAGGCATAAGCAAACCAGAATCTGTTGTATGCTTCATTCTTTGGTCAAATCAAACAAAATGGAAAGAAACAGAATCCCATTTTTTACAGAAAATGTTAAGCTCTATATATTTTGCTTAAAAACTTTTCATTGTTCAGGCATGGAGATTACATTACTTCTCTGGCATTTTTGTTGGTGACTCCTGTGTTTAAAATTATTGCTTGAACATAAGTATAGCTTAAGCATCTTGCCTTGATTGTGGCAGTATGCAACTTGTCGGTCTCATTCTTGAGTGCAGCATACAATAAATTTATAGGATAAATTATAGAAAATAAATACCCTACAGCAAGCTGAAATTTATAGAGCCTTTTGAATAATTTTAGTAAGATTGTGTTAGTAGAAGGTTAATGCAATTGCCATCACTGTAATTACAGATTGCTAGGAGGTCAGGAAAAACAAGTAATATCACCTAAATGGTGGCTTGGAGCTGAAGAGTTCATATGAACCACTTAGTTCTGCTAATACCGGTTCAGAAAATTATATCCCAGAAGACTGCTTTTTCCTTAAGGGCTTCTCTCCCTATTACAGAAGCCTATTTCCTTGCTGTTTAGCCTTCTCCACACGCTGGAAGCTCTCAGAGGACCTCTCATGTATTATAACACCCATTCATTAGGCTGCTGGGGCCCCATGGGGCAGGCTTTCATTTTCCATCCTGTCTCCCAGGGTGGATCCATACTCGCGATTGGACTTGCTTTCAGGTTTAAAGCAGTAGCAAAAGTAGGTTCAGCAGCCGTAGCCCAGTCTGCGCAAGTCTCTGGGCTATGCATCCAACCTTCTGCCCCAGATCAGGGCACTGGGGAAAGTACTGCCCCTCCATCGCGCCTCACCAGGTGTGGATCATCCAGTGTCAGGCTTAGCCAGGCTTTTGTCTGAGATATATTTTTGTTTTGTGTTCACTCTTCTACACAGCATTTAAGCCCATCACTTATGGCCAACACCGGTGAGCAGCTGAAGTGTCACAGGCACAGGAGTCGCTGCGAGTGGGGGGGGTCACCCCCGTGCCACCCACCTGCTGGCAGTCATGGCATCATGAAAGGGACTGGTCATGCCAGACCCTTGACCCTAGGAGGGCAGGTGGTCCCAGACCCACGTCCTGCACTTCAGCCTCAGCTGAGCCACCCCTGTCTTTCCCTCATTTCCTTCCACCCCTCGCTGACCTACCTCCAGGCCATGTTGCAGAGCGGAGCTGGCACCGTCCACGGTTTGTGCCTCTTCTTAAGGGTCAGGGAGAAGCTGTGATGCCCTGCTGGAAACAGCAGTGCCAACATCGCTGCTGGGGAGAGGGAGATTGAAACTTATTGCAGAGTTCAAAGGTTTTTTAGAGCTTCTGATAATGTTGTGCCTGCCCATGTCTATGAATCTGCACATCAGGGGCTGAATCCTTAAGCTCTTATAAAAGACTGGGACCAATGAAACCTTAAATAAACTTCCACAGCATAAACAAGATTGGAGAATAGTGGAACCAGTTTGTGAGATAAAAGAGAGATCTTATGGAAACAAAATTTCTGCAGGGTGTTTCTACTTCAGTTGTTTTAACTATACTCAGCTTGTGGATTGCCATTGTCACTTAACCTTCACTGACATCCCAGCACTCCTGCAACGAGTTTCAGCTTGTCTCTGCATCAAGGTTAATAATGCATCCATCATGTGTGGTAGGATAAGGCGGATAATGAAGCACATCTATGAAGCAGATCATTTATCAGGCTCTTCTATGACCACAGACATCAGCAGAGGATAATGGGGGAATGGAAAATCCCTCCTGGAGACACATATGTTGCTAGTTGTGGTAAAAGACCTGCTTCATTCTGCTGCATCACCCTTTGAATGGGGGTGAGCGTCAGGGACATCCCAGCTACTCTTTGGGATTGACATTTGTTTCCTTTGCCATTGTTTGTGGTCTGCCAGCATGGCTCTGTGCCTATTCCAAATGCAAAGTGAAAAAAAGAGGTAACATAGACATACACACTGGTGAAGGTTTCCAGGATGTTATTGCAGCTGTAAATTTTTGGATTCATTTAACTAGAGAGTTGTTAGAGTTTAGTTCAAGAACTTGCTACGACTGATCTGACTACTGTGTTTCTAAAGCTGACAATAATGATACTGCCTCTGAGAGAGTGCAAAAGGTGAGTGACTATGGGTCTTGACAGGAGGTCAGAAAGGGGACCTTGGCAGCAGAAATGTTGCTGAATCTGTACTGGAGCAAAATGCACAGAACTGAACTCTTCTCTGCAGCAATAACTGTACCCACGCGTGGGCTTGCATACAGAAAGGAAAACCTGTGACCATATGCACTTGTGTCCTCCTCTTCATGCAGATGAAGTACACCGTAAACCCACAGAGAAATCCGTCAGAAAGACAGACCTTGTACTTCTCAGTAAATTGCAAAACTCACGGGCTTTGAACAGGCAATGCTTAACATGGTATGGAAAGTTTCTCTTTAAGTATCCTCAAGGGAAAACAATAAAGTTAGAAGAGCATTCTAGTTCCACATACTTCAGACTGAAGTTACTTGAAAGATACTATTATCATCATCATCAAGTATATTTAGTACATTCAATCACTTTTTTCTGTCTTTCCAGCTACTGTGTTCTGGCATTTTTTACTCTCATGATCCAACTACCAGTATCATTTCTGTTACAACAAAACTTAAGAGTCTCTGAAATAATGATAAAGGAGATCCATTTTGTCTGTCTCCGCTCCATGTTTGTTTTTTTGCCATTCTCATGTTTGGTGAATATCAGCAGTTGGGCTTGGTTCTGCACCAGCCACATCCTGGAAATGTTATGAAACGTCCTACAGAAATCTTGATGCTTTCAAGACAGGGAGAAAGTGCTGAACATTGATTTAATTTCAGTTTTCATTTAGGGGTGGCCATTAAAGGTAATCCACAGCCTTGAGTCTTCCTGACACACCACATTAAGCTGAACTACTTACAGCCGACCTCAACACCTTGTGGAAAACTTTCTCAAAACGTGCCTCTTGGAATCAGGGTGGGATGTACAGTCTGTCTTGTCTATTCCTGTTCTCTTGCTTCTTTCTGTCTTTGGGCTTGGTTTTTTTATTGTCAGTAAGTTCTCCAGGAAACCAAACTTCATCCTTCGCATTAATTTGATCATGATTTACCATTTTCAGAATCATAGTATCTACCAATTAAGATATTTACTAGAAATGTACTTAATTTAAAAAGAGAAAGCAGTAAATATGTAAACTAGCTCTTGGATACACCGACCCTATATCATAAGCTATAAAGAATATGGGGAAAAAAGAAACAAGATAGATAGGCAACAAACTTCTACAACAACTCTCTTGTACTGCCTGCATTTGACACTTTTTTTAACTTAGAAAAAGAATTTTTTAGTTACCTCAGGATTCTTTAGTTCCACAAAAGATTAGATTCTGTTTTCTCTTGAGTAATGTAAGAATAGACTACTTCTTTGCTGGAACATAAAGCTGGCTTGAAAAAATTGGCTTATTTTAATATACTGAGAAAATTATCAGCTTACAGCAGGCCAAACCATGGTAAAGAACACCATGTGCTTTCAATGTATACAAAAATCAGTAAGTATACAAGCAATAGCTCATCCTTCATTTTTAAGGAACTTTCTAAAGAAGGTTTGAAATAAAAATGTAAAAAGCTTATAAATATTATTGACTAATGCTTGTGTTGACTGACTAATTTTAAATTACTTGTTGAAATTTGCTACAACACGGTTATTAATCACAATACTGTGAAGAGCTTGTTGGGACATTTTCTGAATGCATCTCAGCTCTGCTACTAATCTCATTTGTGCATACATACAACGTAATGGAGACGAATGTGAGTGCTATTGTCAGATAATCTTGCTTGCTTACTTGAACTGGATGCCAGGAGCTTCTTTATCATATTAGAGAAATATTTGAGCTAATGAATAAATGCTTTTCTGTCAAGGTATTTAGACTGTTAATTTAAAAATCACACCACACTGACCAAAGGACTCTAAACCAAAAAAGAAATCCAAAAGCTCCTGAGCCCTGGGACTCATGTCGTGCGAGTGAGAACTTTGTAGCTGCATCAGTATACTGTGAACTTCTACTAGGTGTACTGGGAAAGTGCTAAATATCTGAAAAAGCAAGCCTTCCTGCTGTTGTAAAGTGTCAGAAATCTCTGGCCAGAATCCCGCTGAGGTTATCGTGTACTTTTGCTGTGACAAATGAGTTTATGAAAGTTTCTAGGAAATCTGTTCTTATTCACCTCTTGCTTTTGCAAAATCGTTTTGATTATATTTGCACTTAGAGATGCTTGAGCTTGTCTCTTTCTCATTTTCTTGCCTTCTTCTAAATATTTTTCATGCAATGTGCAATTATAAGAACTTGAGCTGTCTGATTTTGAATGTTTTTGAACATTTTTTTTGCTGAAGAATTGAAGCTGAACTCCGTATTTACATTCTGTTTAGAAAGAGCATGCAAAGGAGAACAGCAAAGGAAGAAAGCAAAATTCTGATGAAGAAACTAATGAAGGAACACAACACAGAACTAAATGGACATCAAGCTCATGTCTGAAGTCCTGATGCACTGCATGGGATCTCATATTTCTGTCCAGGGTTTCTTACACTACACACTTTCTCAGAAGCTGCACATTTCATCTGCTTGCATACAGCAAGTCAGATGCATTTTGTACATGTCCGCTTTCTCAGATCCAGCATTGGGGACACAGGAGATCCACCCAGTGTTTCAGAGGCGTCAAGCCTGTTGTAGCTGAATGACAGACCACAACACCTGTGTGCCACCTGAATGGCTACTTCCATCCAAAAATCCCAGAAATGACTGCAAATAGAGCCTCAGGTGTCTGAGCTCTTGAAGCTAACAGTTACCTGTAAGTTCTAGACCTGCTTAGAAAGAGGCTAGTGTTTGACCTCCTGGCCTCAAAAAATAATGTTGCAGTCTTCTTTTTTTTGTTTTAGTCTGTTTATTTTTGGCCTTCATGTTCCAGAGGAAGTACCTGTTAAATTGTCTGCAAAATGGAGTGGTCCAGAGAATTTAATCTCATAATATTTACATGAAGTAGCATTGTAATAATAACACTAGCTGGTGTTAAAGGAGAAGTGAAAGCTTTTTAGTCAGGTACAGCAGGAAAAGTTTTATGACAGATGAAGGAAAAATTCTGTAATAATAATCAAGCAATCTGGAAACATCTCTGTCATTAACAAAGTGTGATGTATCAGGGACAGGATTTTTTGAGTTCTGCATTTTGACAAGGCTTTGTTTTCTGTATTTACATGCTTGTGAAAATAAACAAGATTAAAATATATGAAGAATAAACAAAACTGTGAAGTTTCAGAGGGGATTTGATGTCAATGACATAGTGCAGTTAACTTCTGTGATGAAAACACCTAGGCAACATAAAAGCCAGTGGTGTCAAGCTGTTGTTAAAATTAGACCATGTAGATCTTGCTTCACGCACAACTGATGACCTCATGTGTTCTTTTGCATTGTAATGCATGTATTAAGGTTTTGAAATTGCTTTGAGGCTAATTAACATTAAAGGAGGAGTCAAAACCTCAGGTTTAGGGTGAAAAAAATCAGAAAAAATGTTATTTCTAAATTTATCAGCTGCATCAGCACGAGAATGCTGCGAAGGAACAAATGAGTATTCATTTCTTTCTAGAAAGCTTGTTTTCAAACAGTCTTATACCTCTTTAACAAAATCCAGGGTTTGTATTGACAGGAGGTGACATTTCGATCATAAAAACATGTTATATATAGCAGTTGCATGATCATTTTTGACTGGGCTATGGAGTGAGTGACCCCACATGTTCTTTTCGTGCACATGCATTGAGTAATCTTGACTTGGTTTGTTTCAGACATAAGGAAATTGATCTTTCCCTGGACATATTCAAAGATAGATCTGACCATTACTGAGCATCAACTTTAGCTACAACCAGTTACTCTAAATGTTTCCAGCAGTGAGGAGCCTTTTCCAACATCTTTCCAGAGGCAGAAACAAAGTATGTGCTTTTCTGTTGTGGAGATGATGAAAAACGAATGGTTCTTTCCAAAACATGTTTGTTCACCTCCATGGAGCCGCACTGTGCCTGGCTCTGTGGTTCCGTCAGACTGACCTTCCCAGCTTTAAATTCCCTCATGACCTGAGGAACTTCTCTGCCTATTTACACGAGTCCTGTCATCATCACTGTACAAATGCCATTCAACAGTACAAATTCATATTAAGCTGGTGGGACAGGGAATGATTCTTCCCATTGTACAAGTTTCACAGAGGGTGTAACCCAAGGAGACATGAAAAGGTCATCTCAGATACTAAGTTTAGATCAGCCAGTTCGTAATCCATTTACTTGCAATATGAAACCATTCGATGAAGCCATTCCTCTTTCTCTCCTCTTACAGATTATAAACCAAAGTATATGCTTGTGAAGGCATAATAGCTCAAATAAAAGCTGAAAAGGTAACTGTATTCAGTCAAATGCCACTGCAAGCAGCAGGCAGGTGAAGTCAGTGCTCACACAGCTTTCTAACACAAGTTTACAATGTTTGCTGCTACAGCCACAATAGCAAAATAACTTTGACATACACTATTTTTTGCATTATGCCTGAGTACTTAGCTTCTGGACGGAAGTTCTCCTGGCTCGAAATCTGTTCAAAAGCTAATATATAAAGATTCTGTGTGTGTCATGTTTCTCTGTCATTGGCAGTTTTTTTCTGCAAGGAAGGGAGAGACATTTCTGCAATAGTTCTAAGAGATTTTTTAAATTGTGTTAGAGAAGTTGAATCACAATCATTTTGGCTTTGATTGGGTTATTGGAGCAAGAAAATACAGTCATCTCATTTTTTTTCCTTAGTTCTCAGGGCCTAATTCTGATTTTTTTCAAAGACAAAATCAGCCTCAGTGGATTTAATTCTATTGTTGTATTCACAAAAGTGATGCTAATATTGGGCCTAGGGGTGAATTTATCACAGAGAGTTAATTGTTGTTGTCTTTTTCTTGGTCTTATGAAAATTCTGATTTGGCTTTTAGCAGCATGCTTACCTTTATCACATTCAGGAGAAAAATATTATCCCAGTATAACTTGCTTTTGCAGTAAAAATGTCTATGATCCACCAGAAGAAAATTTAGGTGTTCATTTTTTCTCTTTCAGTGTTGTACGTACTTCAGTCAGTATAAATTTCAGAAGCATGGTTTAAATGCTGATATGATCAGAAGGGGGGGGTTCAATTCAAGTTTAAGATGTTTTATGAACATGTATGTAGTTGTCTGGAGACACACTAAGCACTTCATTCAGTTGCCTAAAATACGGGCAGCTAGTGACATTTGAAGTGTCCTGGAGTATCTTGAACATCTGTGTAGCATTGATAGGCATGACTCATGATCTCTGGGAGACTTCCAGCCTTCTGGTGCAGTAGCTGGAAGCTGAACATACTTTAAGGTACTTTACATGACACTAGCAACAGAATTATACCCAGGTGGGTAAGCTCACCATGCAGACCTTGTCATACATACTTAGCCTGAAGATTTGGTTCACCCGCAAGTCTACTTCAAGGGTAGAAGTTATCTAAACATAAGCATCTCATGCCATTTGAGAAACCCTAGGATATCCAGTCCGTCAGCATGGCACTATCATGGGCATCCTTCAGCACAAGAATGAACACTGATCTCTTGCATGTCTAACAAATTGGGACACATTCATAATAACGGGGGTGCCGTTGCTTTTTTTGCTGTGCATTTATTGCCATCTAACCATGATATCTGGATCATACCTGTATCTTCCAATCTCAGATGTATAATTCAAGATCTTGATGGTCTATTTTTAAATTATGGGTCTGAAATGTCTCTCACTGACATACACAGAAAAGCTCTAAATTGAAATCTGAATAGATAAGACAAATTCTGCCCCAAGATATGTCTTTTGCTGAGTCATGTTTTAACTGCCTGCCAAAAAATCTTATGATTTAAGAAAATGGGCAGAAGGAATATTTTAAATCTATGTCAGATGTGAAAGACCATGATTAACAATAATAACAACAATCAGACATATAACTTGCAATACGGATTTCTGCTTATGAATGGTCAAGAATCACAAAATCACAGAATCACAGAATGGTAGGGGTTGGAAGGGACCTCTGTGGGTCATCTAGTCCAACCCTCCTGCCCTAGCAGGGTCACCTACAGCAGGCTGCACAGAACCGTGTCCAGGCGGGTCTTGAATATCTCCAGAGAAGGAGACTCCACAACCTCCCTGGGCAGCCTGTTCCAGTGCTCCGTCACCCTCAGAGGGAAGAAGTTCTTCCTCAT
>Ga0065711_1000338_pt1 | contig 71796 bp, 32 predicted proteins | sample Hoacrofraction12_FD_59098 | JGI IMG/M metagenome (GOLD analysis project Ga0065711, IMG submission 59098) | Hoatzin crop microbial communities from Cojedes, Venezuela - Epithelial fraction 12 v2 (version 2) | ecosystem: Host-associated > Birds > Digestive system > Esophagus > Crop | place... | reverse complement strand
GACAATCTTTTTAGTAGAGACAGCAGTGACAGGATGAGGGGTAATGGTTTTAAAATAAAACAGGGTAGGTTTAGGCTGGATATAAGGAAGAAATTCTTTACAATGAGGGTGGTGAAACATTGGAACGGGTTGCCCAGAGAGGTAGTGAAGGCCCCATCCCTGGAAACATTCAAGACCAGGTTGGACAGGGCTCTGAGCAACCTGATCTAGTTAGCGGTGTCCCTGCTTGCTGCAGGGGTTTGGACTAGATGACCTCTAGGGGTCCCTTCCAACCCCAAACTTTCTATGATTCTATGATATTCTTCCATTCCCCACATCTAACCCCAGACAACATCCACGTGTGGGGACAGCCAGGTTATCGTCTCAGACTGACTCCTTCCTTGTTTTGAGTTGAGCTACTCATTATGCCCAAAGGCTTTGATATGTACACAGAGAAGAGCTGTGCAGAAGTGTAAAAGTACTTTCTCACAGATGCACATAAATGCTCTTGGAAAAGGAAATCTACTGCAAAATACTAATTCATCTGGCCTGCGTGGAAGAAACCACCACACAAAACCAGTCAGTGAATGGCAAGGGGACAAGGCAGGCAGGTCTGAGGGATCACTACTTCTTCCATGGGAATGTAATCTGATGGAAAGGAGTGGACAGAACCTGGACATTGGCTTCTCAGATTACTCAGTGCTAATTTTGCCCTTAGTGATACTGGTAGTAGAAACAATGTTTTCCCTCTGAAAGAAGCAGTCAACCATTTGAAAATCCATAGATCTGGAGCTCTCATGTACAGGAGAGTTGGGTAGTTTGAAGAATACACTGGTCTTTCAGGAGTTAAGTTCTGGATGTCTGCATTTTTAGGTCTCATTATAAGTAAATTAGTGGCTACAAAATGGTGAAGAGCTGTTTTAGGGCATACTGTAGACTTAGTATTTGTTACAAGCAGTTGTAACTATATCAAGGTCTTCTACAAGGCTATACATACAACTGTAATAATCTATTAACCTCTTAAAGTCTATTATGCTTAATTAACCATTTGATAATACACTAATCTTTTAACAACTTACACATTATTTGTATTCAGAGCTTTAATAAAAAAGCTGTCAGAGCATTTAGATAGTCTTAAGTCACTTTAGAACGTATACCCCTATCCTCCTTGTATATAATTTATATCATTGTTTTGATACATACTGTGATGATTTGGAATTCCTATGCCGCTCCCTTAACACTGTATGTTCTGTTCAGTTGTCCAAATAGCGCAGACTTTATCTCTTGTCTTTCGTAATGTGTTGATTCAGTTACTAGGTGCTCAGGAGATAAACCCAAGGAGAGCAACAGCAACCCACCTAAGCAACCAACAGCAGACATTCAGAACCAAGAACAATGGCAAGTTATCTACGCCACCTTGCTGAGCTTGTCTTTTTTCTTTTTTTTTTTTCCTCCAGGGGAGAAAATGGTGGGCAGAGACGAAAGTACAAAGACTGAAAGGTATTCGGGGGGCCGCGTTCTGGGAAGATCACGAGAACTGGTTTTCAAATAAGGTAAGCTAGAGACTTGAATGCCTGAGAAAAATGAACCCATCAGAGCCCCCCCCCTTTGGAGGATGGAACAAGTTATGGCAAAACAGACGTGCATGTACAGTTTCTGTTGTTTTAAACTTTTCCCCTTGCTATGCTATGTTCCTACAGTTCACATTAAAAATAGTGTATTTTGGGTCACTGTGCTGTATGCTGGTCACAGTTTTCCAGGGAAGGGAACTAAATGAACAGAGTGCCGTAAGATTTGTGGGTAAAAGCATGACTAGTGCACAGAAAGCTGCTGCAAGTATAGAAACGAGAGAACGGCATGATATTGCCCTCAGGAGATGACAGTAGGGGACTTAGATCAAGAAGGCGGTAAAGGGGCAGAGAGCAAGGGAAAAGGTGTAACTACCCCTGAATGACAAAAACATTTTAGTTTTCACAGAAATTAATGCTCACTTTCAAAATAATCTTTCATGTAAAGTAAAAAAAAAATAATCATTTTCTGTAATTCACAATGAATGATAAAACCTTTTTCTACATGAGTTATTTTCTCTGCTCGCTCATCTCCTGGCTGTGATCAGGGAAAATACAACCGCAGTTCAAGAGGAAAAAAAACCCTTGTGTTTTTAATATAATTTAGTCTACATTGCTCCATGTGTTTCTAAGTTTTTCTCACAACTTGCAAATGAAGCATTGAGACAGCCTGTTGTATAACTTAGGATAGCTGTTATAAAAGGAAGCTGATGTATGCTTCCAAAAATGTAAAGGACATTTTTAAAGTCAGATGTGTGCATATAAAACCAGCGTGTGAGGGGATTACAGCTAGACGCACATGCGTACTGGCACAGAGGTTAGCCATAATTGGTGATGAAAGCTAGGCTGACAAAGACAAGGCAACATAAATTGGATGCACTGATGGCTTTTAGGTGCTTGTTAGCATAAGTGCAGCTGTGCAAATGTGCACCTAATTTGCATATACAGTTGTTATAACTGCACAAGCCTGTGTGGACCTTATTTGTACTCAGAGGCCTAAAAATCCTAAGTTCTCTAGTCAGAAAATGTATTCCATATTTCATGTATTTAAATCAAAATATTATATAAAGAAGCTTTTCCTGATATAACTATGAAAGAACTGCACCACAGCCAATCCTACCTCCTGCCCATAAAGCAAGCTTTATTTCTGTTCCAGCTCCTCAGAACTGTCATCATCACACAGACAAAAAAGGAGGCAAAGCTATCAATACCAAGGCAGTTCCTTCAAATTATTCAAGAATGCAACAGTTTCACCATGGAAGAAATCACCAGAGAGAAGGACAAAGCCAAGAAAGCATTTACTACATGAAATATATGTCCCTTCCCAACCAGAGGTTCTGGACATCAGTCTGAATTGTTTAAGTTTATACTCTCTCAGGAGATGCATCATCTCCGAACCAAAGCTGAAGATATTTCTGCTCTACGTTTAGACTGTGCTGTTTGATAATTTAGATAACTTCATTGACATCATGAACAGATGCTGAGGTTTGTGGTGGACAGCATTCATGTATATTCTACAACTCATGGTGCTAAAAAAAAGGGAAGGATACCAGTCTTAAAGGATTTATTTCACGAGTTGAGAAGGATATTCATATCCTCATATGGAGATACTGTAAATGCAATCACTGAGGAAAAGCTCACAGCTCACCCCGATTATTTCAAAACCTCTTGGTAGTCACCTTTTGTTCCTCAACTAAAGCTGCTCAAATTTCCTAAAACAATCTTCTCTCTCCTACTGACTGAGGTAGATTGTTAAAAGTTGTAGTAAGAGTCAGGTTGTTTCTGCCACAACTTTGCTGACTTCCACGTACACTTGGAATGTGAATTTTCATGAGAAAAACTCTTCCAAGGCTATTCTGCATGGCTCTCAAACTTCAGAAAAAGCACTAAAAATCTTCATCAACAGAAACGAAAGCCACCAAAAATCTGCACAACTGAAGATAAGACTTTGAATATTCAAGGCCCAGTCCCTGTAATGTTTTGAACCCAAAAGATAATCCGTTTGTCCAGAGTCCTTACCAGAACGGAAGGAGGCACAATGCCATCCTAAATGGAAAGATGAACAATGGTCTTCAGAAATTAATCCAGTGCCTCCCTGCTGATCTTTATTATCTCAAAAGAGGACAGATGGAAACTCATCTTTTACACACATCAGTTTTCTGTGGACTTCCAGATCTTTGTGAGTGACATTAGCCAGAATTTGAAGGGAACACCATGTTCTCATAATGTGGAAGCTCAGCCCAGAACTAACTCATAATGTTTACAAACGATACACAGAGTTCCTTGCAACAAAAAAGCAATCCAGACAATCTGTTCTGCCAGAAGGGGTAGAATTCAACCACTACATGTAGGCATCTCCAAGGGTCTGCACCTGAATTAGTCCTCCTTTTTAGTCCATGAAAAGACATAACCACTTCTAGGACACAATCTCATACTAAAGTAGATGTTTAGAACAGGTCAGAGAAATCTAACCCTCAGGGTGCCTATTTCTCTTTCCTGATGGAAGGGGAAACTGGTAGGACCAGTACAGATGTGGGTTTGTGTATAAAAAACCCGTGAAATTGGCCAAGAGAAATCCTACATTATACAACACCCCAGATGACCCACGCTACCCACTACCCTCAGTGTTCTCCTAGTCTGGGCCTTGCAAATTCTAAGGTGGAGATAAACTTCAAGTACAATATGAGTCTTCAGCAGTTCTTTATGTGACTCCTAGTCCCACAGAATATCTGTAACGTCTGCTGTCTGGAGTTCTACCCTTGTCCTTTCTGCAGATCTTCTAAACATGAAGTGGTTCCATAAAAACACACAAACTACTAGAATTAAAAACATACAGTAAAAGAATAAAATGCATAAGCTTACACAAATAAGCAGGCTGATAAACTGAATGCTGGTGTCCTTCCAGTTGCCTAAGAATGTGTTCATGACATTTTCTGAGTAGTCAGACCACCACCAGGTTCTTACTTATAGATGTAGTAATGTACCTCCACCCTCAATGAACAGTTATTAAAACATCTGTTAAAACTGCAGAGTCCCGGTTCTACTTTACTCCCTTTTTCCATACTAAAACTTCTCAGGGAGCCACCTACAGAATGAGAAAGCATCCTCCTTAACAAACTGGCACATCTTTAGTTCAGGGGCAGCTCATGCCACCTTCCTAGCATCCTAAGCTGTTCCTGAAGCAAAGGTGGTACTGCACTGCAATAACAAACCCCAAGACAGGTTTCCAAAGACCATTTTACAAATAAAAAAATTGGCAGTCTCCCTAGATTAAACACTGACCCCGGTACGCTATCCTACTCAACATTTTCTAGCTGTTACTTCTATCTCCTCCCTTCGAATCTCCTGTACCCTGTAACAATACACTGTGCCTAAAATCCGCTCCAGTCTTGAAAGGGTCTCACAAAAGCTTTGGGAGGCTCAGTGGGTTTATAATTCAGGTACTCCATGTTCAGGTTAACATGAGTTGTATATGGCCTTATTTTAGAATTTGAATTTTTTCAGTCTTGGGCAGTTGCTCTATTTTCTGGCATGAATGCTTTGCCCCAGCTGCTAAACCCATCTGTGCCTGTCCTGTTGCTGGTTACTAGAGCACGGACTCTGGATGGAGACAGTTGGCTCTTATGGCACTAACAGTAAGCTGACCAAGGAAGCAGAACTTCTGAAGGCAGGTCGACCAACAGGGTTTTTTTGGGGGTGGGTGCAATGAAGAAAGGATATTTTGCTTTTGTTACCTAAACCAAAAGTATCTGATTTTCTAATTTTCCTCAATTGGTCAATTATTAGAGATTGCAAATGACAAACCTCAAATAAGACAGAGGTTTCTTCAGGTTAATTACTGAAAGTTCTTTGGGCAAGTACAGCCTAACACCACAATGAACGCAGAGAGAAGACATTTCAGTAGTTAACATGTTGGTATTGGATGCAATCTGTGAAAGCCTTTATCTGTAATATGATGATATCATAAGATCATAATGTTAGAACCAATGTAATTGAAAACAATCTGTCTTTGCTTCCTTCGTTTAATGACAAGGCCTGCTCCACAACAAGTAAGATGTACTCAATCACATCACTACAGTTCATGTTTGCACTATCTTGATCAGGACTTGAACTAGTGTTCCGAGTTTGTTCATTGTTGTTATCAAAATACTTATCAGTCTTACTGTTTTAAGATGTTGCTGTTCAGCTGCAATACATCAACAGGTGTTACTTATTTTTGTCTCAGGCTCAGAATGTTTAGTGTCATTTTCAGTGGGGTTTCTCTGATCAGGTACTCATCAGTAGTTTATAGAAATCTTAACAACTATGCAAATTCTGTTTTCATGCTGATGAAAGGCTGGATGCCTTTTTCATTTATATGGATCAATTCTTATAGAAGTTCTCTATCTTCCCTCTGGTTTTATTCTGGATGCTACTTAAACAGGACATTTAAATCTTGCCATGAAAAATGGAAGTGCTTTCGAGAAAAGCTGGGACACAAAAGTTAAATGTTATTTTTATTAAAGTGTGAATTTGTTTTAGAAGGGACCTGCAAACATATCTCTTATGGTGGTAGGCCTGTATTTCCTTCTTTCCAAGTGGAGCATCTAGATCATCAAATACAAGGGGATATAAACAAAGTAAAAGGAATCCATAGATCAGTGAATGATCTGTTGTATGATCCAACCCATCTCATGGTGAAAGTTTTCCAATGCTTTTCACATCCCCAGGTCTTCTTTAACGTGTGTTACAAACATTCAGAATGCCCCTAACTTGAGAAATAAACAAACACCTTCAGTAGTAAATTTGGCCAACCCAATACACAAGTATTTAAAAATGGAGAAATTCCAGTTTCCCCAGCCAGGACTTGAACCCGTGACCTGCTGGCCTAGAGGTGTGAAAGCACTCCCTTGAGCCAATGATATCACTTTAAGTGCTACAAGCTGAAGACATGTCAAATGAATCATTTATTCAGTTCAGTCAGCTTTAAATTTTTCTTGGTAAATGTTCCTGAAAACAGGGAAAGGCTTCCAGGTTTCTGTGTGTGTGCGTGCACATGTGTGCGAGGACACGATGAGCATATGCCACCTCCACCAAGAAATCTAAGGTGGTATGTTTCTTCTGACATAACAAAGATTCGATATGTTGCTATTTTTTTAACCATCTATGTTCCAATCCATAAGGATAACAAAGTATCTTGGATCAAAGTATGCCTTGTAGTTTAGTTAAAGCAGATACTTTTCAATGTGTATTAAACTTCACATAAAAATTATCTAATGTCTGGAGGAAGAAAGATTTTATGATCCAACATAATGCTCTTCAGCTTTGACTGAGGGTCATCCAAGTGACATTTAGCATGTTATCCATCAAGAACCTTCATGTAATTTTTTAAATGAATTTCTCAAGTTTCTTCATGGAGCTAGCTGGGATCTGCACCCAACTGTTGTCACAGGATTGCTGCTCCAGAATCCTGTGGTCCTAATGATCAAAAGCCATCTAATTTCAAGCCTAAATATGTTCAGACTGAACCTGTTTCAATTTTTTCCTCACATCAGCACTGTTGTTTAATTTAAAAGCTTGTGGGAATCCTCCACAATCATGCTGTAGCACACAGCCTTACCACTGGCAGCCTTTGTTCTGCACCTAGGTTTGGCTTTTTTCATCTTCCCTTGTAAGACAGGTTCTCCATTCCCTGACCACCTCAGTAGTCCTCCTCTGTTCCTTTTCAGATTTATCCTCCTTTAAATGTAACTAGGCAGAAATCTTCAGAAGCAAGTCTCGTACCTACCTGAACTCTCTTTACCACGAACAGCTTTCCTTCCTTCTCTCAGGATTGCATGCTTGCATGACACAGATGGGTCACTGTCACCATGTGATGAACTTTGTACAAAGAAAAACTCCTTTATTCTGCTCTATCTTTCCACTTGAGAAGCTCCAGGTCATAGCAACAATTCTTGCTATTAGCTATTGCACTGTATTTTTTTTTACTATTACATTTCATTCCATTGCAATTGTTATTCTAGCAGGTGTAGTCATTCAGTGGCTGGAAATGTCCTTCTATTAAGATTTGTTCTGACAAAGACATTTCAGAGATTTGCATATCTTATAAGTCAAGCTGCCATCATGCCCTGTTTTTCAGTTTCTTTGAGGTAAGCATCAGCCAGCAGTTACTCAGGCCAGCATCATGAAAATCAGGTGCTTTTCCCAGTTGCTGCACTTCCAAAGCAACCTCAAATGAGTAAAGATATATAAGAGCAGGTTCAGGGACCTTGCAAGTAAATTACAAAAACGTAAAACCCCAAGCAAACACCAACAACCACATTAATTCTTCACTGAGCTTCTCTATGTAGTTTTAACTCCAGGGTTCTTGATACAAGTAAAACATGCACTGCTTTACCCACAACATCATGGTTAGAGTAACACAAGCACAAGCAAAAATCCAGGTATGATCAGAATAAAATTCTTTACTAGTATTAGCACGATATTCCTAGATGGAAAACCATATTGCTGAAAGACACATTTTTAGTAAGAAAGCTACATCCAAACTAGTCCTTGGAATAGTTTATACAGGGGAAGAAGTTATTGTGGGGCCAGACTGCATATACCAGGGGTCACATCTCAGGCTCAGCATGACATGTAACTATGCTGCTTCCACTCGTCTCGTCTCCAGAACCTAGTCCCCAGAAATCAGTGTGTGTATCACTGACGACGTTTCTCTCTCTATCCATTTAGCTTTTGTAGTCACCACAAGAAGCAGCTTCTACTGAAATAACTTGGAACAGTCTAATATCTAAACATGTAAACAAAATAGTCTTTTAAAAACAAGACTGTCAGCCAGCTTTCTTTAACATAAAGTTATATACCATGGAAATTCTTCAGTCCTTATTGGTACTCCATTTCCCTTGTCTATCTTAGATTGCTCATCTATACATTTCATAACATCTGAGCATACAGCCATATAATAACAACTCATTCTTTGATAGGTTTAGTGATTCTAAACCACAACTTATCAGATCCTTATCAAGCAAACACATCTAACGGCAGGCAGCCTGGCAGAGTATCACACTGAAAAATGCATCTGAGTGTATTAATAGCAACAACAAAAATCCAAAACATTTATGTAGCCTGATGAGTATCATGCGTGTGTGTGCACATGAACTGCATCTCTATTATATTCACAGATGGTTTTTAATCTGTCAGTCACATTAAGGAACTCTGCTACCCTTAAAATGCCCTCTTGTTTCCACCAAGGTTCTAAATTGTCTATCACTGATAGTTCCACCTGAAGGAAACGGGTCCTGTAAGTGCCAAAAAATAAAAGCAGCTACATTTTCAAAATCTAGACTGTAACAATTTCCCCTTAATTAATGAGAAAAATTTCCATTAGTTCTTGAAAGGTTAGGTTTTTTTGTTCTTTCTTATGTTAGTAGCCAAGGTATAAGTACGAGGGATTAAACAGATTTCATTCCAAGAATTGACAGGTACGTTTCCTTACCTGACTCTTTCATAGGACACAGTGCGCACTGCATGCCCCAGGCTTCGCCATATAGGCAGCAGCACTCAGTGTACGTAGTCTGCTTTCCAACCAGAGGTCGACTACAAACAAAATCGTCACTTAGATGCTGCCAGCAAAGATCCTGGTAGACCTCAGTTTCTTCAGTTTGTTCTGATGGAGAAGACAGTATTAGATCATCATCGCAGCACTGTTATTTACAAAAGATACTGGCATAATGCAGAGTTTTCTAAACTCAGATTATAAAAATAACCTAGCTTTACAGACTGCGCTGTATACAAATTTAAACTTAGAAGTCATGACCATTTTTAAGTGCCTGAGGTGGCTCATCCCTCGAGTGTTCAGCTTTACAAAAATCTTAACAGGTTCTGATTTGACACTACTAGGCCAATTTAAAAGCACATTGAGTTGGACACCCAAGAAATAAAACTTCCTAAATCAGTAGTCATTGCTGAATGCTTAACACTGACTGAGCTTTGCTCTCATGGAAGTTAACAGAGCTTGACAAAAAACAGTGTTAGGACAGAGGTGAATATCTGGGGAACTCCATCCATGGAATGAATCTTTAAAAGTGGTTATTTTGTTTTTCTTGTATTGCTGTCAATGGCATCTGAAAGAACTTTTACTGCTAGGGCAGAGCTGAACAAAATTATTACATGGGCTCAATGGGAGACTGGACAAATACTTGGAAGAGAGTCCCATTAATTGAACAGACAAACTACATCAGGCTCAGGAAATCCCCTGAGCTGAAAATAGCTGGATGCTGGGAGAGTGCTGGGGAGGGTGAGGAGAAGAATTGTTTATCTGCTCTTCTGGTTCCCTAGTCATCCACTTACAGCTATTGTTAGAGACAGAATACTGCTGTGAACTACTGCACGTTCTTATGAACATTAACAAAAACACGTATTTTTGTCAAAGCTGGAATATTTCAGAGGCATACTAGTTCTGACAAAGATCTCAGAAGGAACAATTTCTATTCCTAGCAATCTCTGATCACCACTGATCGGAGGAACTGTAAACTTAATCTTCCACTTGGAATGTAAAAACCTCAGCACAATGGTTTTGTAAAGACATCTGCAAGGTTCTGATTTTGTTCCAACATAGAGTGAAAAATAAATGTTGTCACAAACCAAGGGTCTGTTTTGTCTATGCATATCTATTAACGGCATTTTTACATGATGCACTGGTGCATGGGCGAGTATAGAACTGAAACCTAGCTCAAGAGTAAAACGGTGAGTTCTGAAAGTGCCACAGTGATCAGTGCTTAGGTACCCGTTCTACTAAGAACGTGCCAGAACACGCAGTGAAGAGCAGCTGTGGGTCTCTGCAACCAACTCCAAATTCTGCTGGCAACAAAGGAACCAGCCTTCCCCCTCTGCCTCTGCATTAGGGAGGACATAGCCAGTATGATACAAGGCTTGAGTGCTTTGTGCTGGGTGAGAAGATCATTGCTGTATCAGCCCCTGTGCCGCATGACGGAAGACCATGTGGGCCCTTGCATTCTCTTCACATCCCAGATGAACCCAAAGGACAACTCTGCTCCTGGTTTGTTTAAATTAAGATTGAGCTATAGAAGTGCTGTGGTTCTTTCATAGTTTCAGGCAAGAGGATGACCACACTACTTCTCAAAAGTATCAGTCTAACAATTTGGAGTGACTAAAGCAGGCATTCAGTCTGTACTGCCATTTCCTTTCACAGAAGCATCTTAGGAAAATTCATTGCGAGTTGCAGGGACCAGAGGTCTGGAATTATGGTTATACAGTGCCAATATTAATCAAACACGTTGTAACATTTTTTTCAAACGTACGTGGCATAGACAAAGCTGTGCAGACTCTATAATGCTCTGGATTTCCAACATGTTTCCAAGAATCTCATAATATCTAACATTTTTTCTGAAATCAGTGTGTACTGAAATTAAAAGAACATGCACAAACCTTACTTTAACAGTGATGCTGCAGCCCACAGCTTGAAAATGTGAGCTTGATGTACCCTCAATCTTAATCAGTTGAAAGGACAGATACAATTTCAGCTATTTCCTCCTATATCCTGTTATTCGTGTTTATATTCCTTGCTTTGTTAGAAGTAGTCAGTCACTCTGAACTGAATCTCCAGACTTAGCCCACAGCCAAACCCCAGCCTTAGTGAGACATGTGCAGCCTGTACCTCATTACCTACAAGGCTGGATGAGGCAAAATGCAGAGCTGGTGAATCGAGGGGCTGACAACTCCCCAGTCCAAGCCTAATCTCATTATTAATACTTCCAGCAATCTCCTGTCTGCATTGGCAAGGTGAAGCCCTGTGGAGTCCTACATTGGGATGCCTTCTGGATCAACAGATGATGGTCCAAGCATTGCCTTCCAAAATGGTCTCAGGAAAAAAAAGAGCAGGCCCATCCAAGAATGACCCAGTCTAAGCTTACTGGGGTCTGTAGCCATGTCAGCACCACCTCGTAGAGGTGTACTCACTTCAGTAATATGTATAATGGATCATACCACTTGAATCTGCTGGTCTGATGCATCGCTTTTCTGTTGCGTCCAGAACCATTGGGTGTGTACAGAAACAGTTGTAAGATCCTTCTGTGTTAATGCACTGGCCATCAATACAGCTGTTTGGGTCCTGACATTCATCCGTGTCTTTAAAATGGAAGGAAATGTATCAAGGAGAGCCAGCACAAAGCAGTCGCATTGTGTTAATCCATGTTTATATTTTCCTATGTTAGGAGCAGATTCCCCTGCATGCCTTCTGTTCATTACCACGAATACCAGTTGCTGGTAGCAAAATCCTGCCTGTGCCCATGGAGAAGGACAGGCAGATCAGCAGGATGCTGACCTCTAATCCTCAAGTACTAGGGAGCATCTGGATGAGAAGGCTTGCTGGGGGTTTGGGGTGCCAGGCGTACCCTGCGTTCGGCACAGCTGCAGCTGCTTCCCATGTTCCTATTCCTTTAGGACAGTACCAGCAGGCATTAGAGGTGGGCATACTCTCTGAGACTCTTCATGAGCTGGTCAGGAGAAGGGATCATCTTATCTAGCCACAGTAGTTCTATTCCTTAGTTTGTCTTGGAGAGGAAAAGCAGAAATTTAGCTCAAAGGGAAGAGCAGGCCATTTTACTTCAAATAAGTTACATTAAATCAGCAAAAAGCCCCCACTCTTTGTAAAGAACAACCATAGAATCCCAAGGTGAAAGGCATTCTTATTGTGGTTGCAAAAATTACTTCCTTTCATTATGCTGTTCTGCACATCATACATGGTTTTCTGCTTACAAAGCAAAAGCCAGGGTCACAGTTATGAGTAATTTTCAGTTAAATACCAGAACCAAAGGAGTACAAGGTTGTGCAGATTGAAATGGGCTTATCAATGACCTGAACTGTAATTTCACATTGCCTATTAACTCCTTGTGGAAAATACCTGTCCTTGAGAAAAAAAAAATCTGCATTAATTTGATTTATTGTAGTAAAACCAGCATACTTACCAAATGAAAGGCGAGCTTCAGCACACAGGCTTTCACTGCTCACCCCATGTACAAAGAACAGAAGGCTAAATCGTACCTTGGCGGAGTGAAGCAGCAGCGCGTGTGTGAGGAGGGAGCCACCTCCGACCACTCTGCGCTGCCTGCGTAACGGCTGGTACCAGCTCTACACTATGCAGTCAAGGGAGCACAAGGGGCTGTTTTGGGGATGCAAACTCCAGGGAGCAATTTGCTGAAAAGGGAAGCAAATAAAGCAAACCCTGCTCTACATGCCATCGCCACAGCAGTCAGAATTGCTGCCCAGCCAAGCAGAAGGGAAGGGGAATGAGCCAATGTCTCTTAAAAAGCTGCTACAGGAGTTTGGAGGCCAGTGTTCTTTCCCTTGCTGGGAATGCCGCAGTTGTGATGGGAATCCTGCCGTAGAAGTCTGCTTGTTTTGTCCATCTGCATACCATTATAGTGACAAGATCACTTTAAATAAACTTACCAAAGCACTGGAGCTTAACAGGGTCATAGTATGTGCCTTGTTTGCAGTAGCACTCGTAACCTGGCTGCGTATTCAAACAGAAGCCATTTTTACAGATTTCTTGTCCAAAGAGTTGGCATTCATCAGCATCTGGGGAGAAAACATTAATGGCTGTGTTACCATCATTATTATGAGGCCACGCAGAGGAGCAAGATGGAATAAAGCCTACACACTTCTCTGCTCAGGCAAACTTCCCTTTAAAGAGAGAGCACCAGGAGCGCCGATACCCACAGGAAACAAACAAGTGGTGTGGAGGAGGCTACGATGTGCTCGTAGCCAGAATAGGCAAGGGACAACTGGTGGACCGTGACTTTCCCTTTCCCGAGTAAGGCCTGTGGCACACAGAGACTGAAAGAATCTGCAAGTCCCCTTTCTTTCCTTTGGTACTATATTGCTCTTAGCTCCAAGCAAAACAGATGAAGAACATGGCCTGTATTTTCCAGTATGATTTGCTTTACCCAAGGGATTCCCACCATGGATCTAATTTAATCACACCATCTAATTACAAAACTAACTAAGCAGTTATGGTTATGGATGGACTTTATGACTGCTCTCCCTCTCTCCACAGTTTGTTGACTCTGCTGTTCATGGTAAAGAGTCTTTATATCTGCACTGCTTGTGACTTTGTTTTTCAAAGCTATATGAACAACTTCTGTGGAGTCTTCCCACCACGTAGGAAGAATTGTGTCTGTTGCTAAATAGAAGGCTGCAACTACTACAGAGCTAGCGACAGCTGACAAAGAGAACCTACCACACTTTCAAACGAGGCTAAATGTTTTCAGGGAGGTTTCATGGAACATATATGCTAGCTCATATATAGCTTTCCACAGTTGTACAAATTTTTTCCCAGTCTTGTATTTATATATTTGTTACTGTTGGAATTCCATTCACTTCCTTTTTTCCAACCTACTTTTCATTTGCTAGACCTACCTAGACAAGTCTGTTAAAGCTAGACTGGTATTAAAAATGGCAGTAAAAAGCACAATGTAAAGTAGGTGATTCTCCTGTCAATACCAACTGTCTTAATCCACTGTCTTCTATAGATTTACTCCCCATTTACTCTAGGACAGCATAGATTTTAGCCCAAAGCTGTCATTTCCAGCTGTACAGCAGTTTTAAAGGTGAATTATTCAAATGCTTACTTTTCCCCAGAAGAACTGCAAATGCTATAAAGCTATTTTAACAGCTACTCTTCCAGCCATTAAGTGGCTTGAAACATTAAATATTTTGACTGTTTAGCAGCAAGAACAATGCAAAGATTAATAAGAAATGTCATATACGTGCCTGTCTTTTTCCTATGGAACATGGAGTTGTATCTGGGGAAAAATGGGAAAGCCTGGGCGTAGAGGCAAGGAAGGCTAACTGAGTATATTCACTTCTGACAGATAATTACAATTAAGAAAATAGGAGTTGCTCCTACAAGAAGAAGCTTGTGGACAAAGCCAACAGGAACATATGAGTTAGTGTAACAGAGAAAGATCACATTACTAAAAGTATGTATCCATTTGTTGTTTGTTCTTCGAGCCACTCCTAAGCTTATTACAAAATAAACTTAGTGAAAACAGAAAAAGTCTTATGATGGCAAGGATTTGTGGACAATATTTCCAGATGGACTATTTCCACACTTCAATATCTATGACAGCTAGAGAGATTATCAACACAACAACAACAATGCAGATTTTCTCTGAGACACATTTGGACACACTGTACACACAGCATGCCCCAAATCTGCATTGCAAAGATATACAGAAATCTTAGATCTGCACAGATAAACAACAAACACACTTAAACAATCCCTGAACAAAAGCACTCTCAGAGAGTATTAGGTCCTGTAGATGGGCTCTGTGAGAGTGTTCTGACTTGTCTAGATGTAACCTGTCAGTCTGCCCAACACCCGTCCCTGCCACCATCAGCCTCCCATGGCACTTTGTTCTGTAGTCCAAGTTGGTGGACAAAGCAACACTTCCAGAGAGTCGAGGTCTTACGTGAGTTACCCCATTTAAAGACCCACATTACTTTGAATGAATCTGGGTATTAGTGCCTTATAACCTTTAGTATCTTTTCCATGTCCCATGTACTTTCCAGGTGCAAAGAAACACCTGCTGAAGATAACACAAAAAAATATTAGTAGGACAGAAGTGAACTCAACCATGTTCTACTCACTAACTTGATAGGAAAACTGACCTAGTCGTGTCCTACTCAGTGAGGAAGGATAGTATGAAAAAGCACACATAACAATCATTAGGAAAAAGGGCAAAAACCTCTCAAGTCCCACTAATTTTTGTCATCTCTCTGAATTATGTCTGACAGATTCGTGATTTAGCTAGAAGCAATGCTGACAATTGCTTATCTATCAACCACTTAGTACTATGCCTCTAGTAAGGTCTTAAAAAAGAGTAATTTTTACTGCATTTTTATATGATATGAACACACAGTACTTTCTACATTTAGTTCTTGATTTGTACAACGGCAGTCCCAATAGGAACAAATATATGAAATGTGTGCTTTTCTAAAGATCCTGTAGCCGCTATGTCACCCAAAGATAACACGATGACTTCATTTTAGCTAACACAAATACAGTGTGTTTACGCCAATGGAAATTAATCTCACAAATTATTAATATTGACGGCTACTTCTCAAACTTGAAAAGGAATTTCACTGATGTCACTCTTCCTTCTTAGTGATGCCAACTCCCTCCCGCCCACACCCACCAACTCCTTCTGTCACTCATATTTCTCTACACTCTTTTGTTCAATAATTATTCCATGAAGTTATGTAATAAAAATTTCATTGCTGAACTTCTCTTTAGTTTTTATATTCGTTCTCACCTGTAGGTCTAATGTTCAACAGAACTTTTCTCCCTGCTCCCCATATGTTTATTTACAAATTTAAGGTGGCTTTGTAATTCATATGTAAATGAGTATTTGAGGTTTGTGGTCTCAGCACCCACTCTCACAGTATGTAGCTCTTAGTATAAATTAAACCAGAACACTGCAGAGACTGTATAACTGACATTCTTAATCTGTCAAACAAAGATTTTCAGTAATATTTCATATCACAAGCTGTTTTTGTCACCTAATAAAATTTGAATTAGTATGCTTACATTGCTGGCTCACATTTCTAGTCAATCAACTGCCAGCACTTCTGAAATAATTAAACTTAATACAAGTCAGTACTGACCTTTGTAATTCTGAGCAAGAAGCCCATAAGATGATTCTCCAGAAGGAATGAAACCTTTTCCTTCAGGACACAAATCAGAAAATTCAGCTAGGAGAGAGAGAAAACAAAAAATTATCTCATTAAGAAAAAGTTACTCATATATGTACGTGTTATGTAAGTATTTCAGAGTATTTGGAGAAATCTGAGGCTACTTTTTGCCTTATTCACATCTATCAGGCAATCACACACACCTTTAGCTAAATGGGAGATGCTGACGCTACAGCCCAACTTTCCCCTGCTCTCAGTTTGCAGAGCCAGCTTTGAAAAATGTAGCTAGAATACCCACAGCATCAGAGAGCGCCTTGCAAGCTATTTTCTTTTGCTCCTCGGCAGGAGAATGTAGCCCTTACTGGATTTTGTGGTGCGCTGCAGTTATAACAATACCAGTAGCCAAATTATTTTAATTAAAGCTAGCGTGGGCCTCTCTGAGCTATACTGCAAGCTGCAACCTAGACATACCCCAACTGAGATACAAACCCCTGTCCACATTCTTCAGTCCTTATACAGGAAAAGCCCTAATTGACTGCAACAGGGGAATATGGTGTGGATTACAGAGGGAAATAAATTAAAGTATCTTGGAGACTATACAGAATCAAATAAGCCTGTCCAAGCAGAGAGGCTCTTTTTGTAACGCATTTCATTTCGGTTTCACTGATTCTAAAGTATAGTTAAAACAAGAATTAAACATGATGATACATTTGTGTGAAAAGTAATCTTTAGTGTTTAATCTTGAAAAGTTTACACATGTGCTCTCTTGTGTGATTTTTTCCAGCTGGATTCTGAATTTCAGCGATCACTGTTTATGTTTCAAGTACCATTTCCATGTGACAAATATCATATGGCTATGTTTTTTTAATTTAACATTTAGAGGTTAAACAATGGTCTGCAGACAACACGGTTAACTGAACTGCTCAGTAAGTAGCAAAATGTAAAACTGAAGTCATAATATATATCAGTAATTTGCAGTGCGGTAGAAACAACATTACAAAGAATAGCTGCAGACTCAAAACCACTGTAATGCTTACCTTTGTTTGCCAGCTTATGGGAAAAATACAACAAGTTACCATAGCATCTGGAAAAAGCTTCTGTGAGGATCCATCCTTGTTTGAAATCAGTTGGAGATAATGCTGTTCAGTAACAGGCTGTTTTTATCCCTAGGGTAACTGCAGTGAAGCCAATGGATTTACACCAGGTATGAATTATTCCTACAAACTTTTCCTCCTTGGAAGTCTCCCATAGATAAGTCATGACAAAATACTACAGAATACGGGATTTAATGGGCAAGCCTTCTCTGAAGGCAAAGCACACTACTGCTAACAGAAACACAGTGCTTCAAACGTTTGCAAAAGGACAGAAGGCCTCCTCTTACCAGTTCCAAAGACAGGGCATGGGAAGATTTCACAGTTATCGCCCCAGCCAGCACCCAAGGTACAGCAGCATTCTTGTTTGGTTACATTGGATGTAAGCACATTGTCACAGAAATTAGCGTCATTCAGATTGTAGTAGCACTCCTTCTTTCCATCTTCATGTTGATCAGCCTCTACTGGCAATTCTAAAGGCAAAATCAAAACATAAATCACGTAAGATGACACGTGAAATGAATCAGTTCTACAGGAGAACCGGGAGAGCCACAGGTCCTGAATTTCACCACAGTGAAGAGCAGCATTGTCGGACAGAGAAGAAAATGGTTAAGTACAAATGTTGGTTTAACGTTCTTAGGAAGAATGATGGAAGTTGGTAACCTTCCTTTGACTTTTTCAGACCTGTTCTCCAACTTGTCTGCAAAGGGATTCTTCACATTTGGACTTCTTTCATTCTTAAGCAATGCATGAACTACCTGCTCTTGTACTCAGCTATCTAATTACCATGCCCAGCTACTGGCATGGTGCTTTTCATGTATGAATCTGAAAGCTCTCCAGAGGTGAGCAAACATTACCACTTCCTTTCACCAGTGAAGGAGCTAAGGCACAAACTGAAAAGGCCTCATTTTCCAAAGAATGAACATTTCCAGTCCCTTTTAATTTCACTGGGAAAAAACATGTTCCACGTTTCAAAACAAGGCCCTTTATGATTTTTGCAGAAGCAACTGACTGTCTCCACAGTAAGCAGAGGTATATAATGCAGATGTCAGGTTATCTGACTCTGTGCTTTACTTTAAAATAGGCATCCAGCCAAGAAGTCGGATTTTCTGCCTTCAGCAGTTGAGTGGGTGCTCTGACAATATTTATAAGGACTGGAGGTGAAATAGTCTCTCCCATCGATCCAGTAAAACCCCCTATTAATAGTCAAAGACCTTTCTAAAGCAAGGCACTCCTAAAGTACCCCAAGAAGCAAGCTTGAAAATAAATACCCAGTTAAAGGTTCTGTGTTTGCAGAACTCTTGTCTTCTAGCCTTGCACTTCCACAAAAATTCTTATCAAAAGAGCTCAGAAGTGGGAGCTATCACATAAAATTGTTATTCACATTTGATCAATATGAAAACTTTTCATAGGCCATCCATAACATACCCAAGTTCTAAAACTACAAATGCTCAGACTTATTACTCAAAACCAAAACATTGTTCAGGAACTTGAGATACTTAAATGTTGAGCTGACTAGTTTATTTCCTTTTAATCTTGGGAAATTCTTTATGTTTAGCACTTAACAAATGTTTAATTCACAAAAACCTACTAAAAAGTATCGCATGTTGGCTGATATTCCATTGTTTGAGGTTTCATTAATTTCTGCTCAGGCTCTCGCACAATATGCCAAGCATGAGACATTTCCCAAGCAGCGTGTGTATCCAGGCGGGAATCAAAACCTTATTTTGTACCTGCGTGACGGTGCCTTTCAAAACGCTAGAGGATTGGTATGACCAAAAGAGCTGTGGCGTACAAACTACCTCTGTTTGCCTTGCAGCACTTCTCAAGAAAGGGCTTAAGGCTGGCCCACTTACAAGTACTGGTGTACCTGGGAGAGCCAAGTTCACGTGACCACCTCATCTGTCTGCCTTGGGTTGTCTCTTCGAGGTCAAGCTCAGACTCTTTATGCCAGTTACAGGATGGATTTTCTTCTAAGTCCATCCACTTAAAAAATAGTGGCTGCGAGGTGGGAGCTTGAAGATAGTGATTGTCCGACAAACGCTGAAGGAATTAAATGAACTCCAGCTCTCACTAGCTCAAGCCTGTTATCCCAGCCCACCCACGCTCCCCCAGGCAGATGGGGCAAGGCAGCTTTACTGAGGATGCAAATAACAAGATCTGTTTTGAGAAAAGCAGATTTAAAAATGCCAGTATGGATTGCCTATTATTGTACTTTAATAGTATGGACGTGTGCAATGGTTCTTTTGGCTTCTAATTCCAAACAGACAATTGGATTTATTTCTGTTTTCCTCGGAAAAGTGTCTGTTTCTGTTTTGGGAGGTTGAGGGGCTGGCAGACACCTCTACTCAAGTTCAGTACAATGTTGCCACCTACAAGGCAAAATTTCCTTCGCTGTTTTGCCAATGTAACTAAGTTGTACATTAAAGGAAACACCCAGCTGAGTGCTTATTTCATCTTTGTTAGTTTAGCCTGTGGTCTCCCCTCATCAGACAATTACGATTTTCCATAATGTGCTGAATTTCATAAACTGCAGTGGTTTTGCGGTATCAGCTGCTATCCAATAGGAACTACGTTAAGGCTATCGTGTCACAGAAACGCAACTGAACTGAATCTGTTATTCCAAGGTGAGAGAGCAGTACTTTAGCCACCAATTTATACATTTTCCGTGGCCATTTGCCATCTGTCTAACTGAATCAAAGCCAAATCTTCAACGGCAGAAAAAGCATGGCAGTTTTCATGCTGTTTACCCGAGAAAGAACACCAGAAGCTGCCCCAGGAGGAAGGGGAGACGGTCTCATCGTGTCATTGTTTATTCCCATTTTACATATGATGTGTTGGGTCTCTCCTCCCAGTATCTGCTCAGCAGCTTAGAAGTCTGCTGTTTACACAGCTGTGACTGAGGGTTAGTCAAGCAGACGTCATGAATGCTTGGAAAGCAAATGAGACACAAATCTTTTAGTATTTTTTTTAAACCAAGACCAGTCTATGTCTACAAGCTTATGATTTCTCTTTCATACATTATGAACCGTTTACTAAACAGGTTGTTTTTGAAAGCGGTTTCACTAGGTATGTTGACAAAATATCATAGGAAATGGACGCTTATTTTTTGTATCATTGTTGTTTCAGGTTTTTTGTTGTTAGAAAATATAAAATATCTCCCTACCTAAGGCACACTGGTAAGGGAACATAAAGGTCATTGATATGAACAGCCTATATGAGAAATTCTGTATAATTGCTGCTAGATTGAATTCTAAAGTATTTATTAGAAATAGATTTATATCCCTTAGTGGAACCTTCATCCAAAAATATGCTTCAGCATGTGATTGATGCAAAAATGTCCATTAGTTATATAGGATTCAGTGGATAACCAGGATATTAGCATATGCTTAGACTGCAGCATACACTTACATATTTGCCTAAATGGAGGCCTGTTAACAACTGTGATCTGAAAAAACCAAAACATACAGAATGGATGGGATCTTAAATACTACAACTGTGTACTGATGCCTCTTATTAACAGGTGGAATCCGTAAGGTGGTTGCTAACGTGAAAAATCATCATTGCAAGTTCCTGACATCTAAAACCTCAGCAAAGACTCCAGTGACTGAGCAAACAGCTTGAGTGACACACGCTTTCAGAACCTGATTTTCTAAAAGACAGTAAAATCAGGTTGGTATGCACCTGTCGTCAGGGCGTACTTGTTTAGATTTCTCAGTTGGCTCCACATGTGGCAAGCTACAACACCTGACGTGTGTGTGTGCAGCGTACAGGCACATCTGTGTATATGTACAGTTCAGGGATTAGTGCAAGTGATGCACATTTAAAAATGATATCTAAGATGATGTTCATAGATGAATGTAATTCAGATCGTTATTTACCTTAGAAAACCATGCACATAGTGCCTTCAAAATAATACAAATATGAAGAGTTTCCTCAAAGTCTTAACATTTATAAAGGCCTTAAGAGTTTAGGAAATTTAGAATTTGTACTCGGGCACCAAATTTCTGGCCCTGAGGAAGCTTTTGGATCAGATTTATAAACTGTTACTCAGCAGCCTCAAATTTTTTATGCTGGTGGTTGGTTAGATGCAGGGGATATTGATTTTTTTTTTAATACAAATCAGGCCAGGAGGGACTCATGTTTGGGCACCAAAACTGGGATTTTTACATATAAATCCTAGTAAATACTGTTAAATATTTTGCCATAAGTAACTGGTCACATTTCATGCAACCAGGAGAAAGCAATGTCTGAATTAGCTGTAGGTACCTAAGTGGGCCCTGGTACTGTGGTGGAGTTCTCTCACTGGAATTCTTTCTATTGGCTGAGCTGTAACCCAAACTTGTGGTCTTGCTGACTTTTGTCTATGTAAGCCAGATTCCTTCTGGTAGATTTCAATTTACACACATGCTTTTGTTTGCAGTTCTCATTTTGTCATACCTATTATAATCCTCAAATATACAATAACCTTCATAGCTTCTGGATTCAATGCAATGTGATATATTAGTAATATATGACTAATTTAGATGCATACTAGAACATGCGTTTTTTTCTTACATAGGAAGAATTAAAACCATTTTAATACACATTGTTACTCAAACTGCATTGAGTTTGGTACTTGCTAGAAATTAATCATAAATGGCTTTATATATCTTGTTAAAAGAATAAATGAGAAGACTTTAACCCAACCCAGGCATTTTTTTCTCTCTTAGGTACAAAGATGTATAACAATAAAGTTTCATCTAATACAAAAGAGAGTTCTTTCCTACTTCATCTTTTTTTCCTTCTGAAGCATTTGCTACATTTTTAGAATGGCAGGGCAGAGAGGAGAGGAACGAGACAATCAAACCTTACACAATTGCTTTTTTTTGATTTCTTACTGGAACATGACAATATGGGCTAGAATTCCCGATACATACACTGAGCAGATTGTTTCAGGACACAGCTAACAATAGATGAATTTCCACCAAGTGAAATCTAAATAGAAGGAAGTCTCGAGAGCCCTAATGGCAAGTAAAGTGTGAGCACACCCCATTCCACAAAGCTAGCAGCCTTTAACCACATGCAAAAAAGTTCCCAAATCAAAGTAACATTTGAACAATTTTCACCTACTTCCACTTGATACAAGGTGGACAAACATTTCTTTATGCACGAAAATACAAAATGAGAAATAAGCAAAAGCTGAGTAAACCACACTGAACTACAGATATCTGCAACAGGATAACGCAGATTGAATTCTTCCTTTCTGAAAATAGGCATGATGCAAGCTAATGCTGACAGATGATGTCCACATGCACCCTAAGAGCTCTCAAAGCACGGCGCCTGACTTGAGTATGTGGCTTGTCAAAGCCAGAGGATGCATGACTATTCCATTGCTCTTTGCAGGGAGATTGCATTGCTATTCCTGTATGATCATGCGGCAGCTGCCCTCAGGGGAGGCAGAAGTACTCACGGCTGGGCAAACCAATACAGCTGTGACCACATGGGGCTTATGTCACTTAAACGGGGAGGAAAAGACTGGTTTTGTTCCCTCTTCAGCTGACAGCTGCACAAGGACCACCCATTGGTTCCCACGACAAAATAGGAACAAGCAAAGTGAGCAGATGTAGAAGAACGAAGTGTGTATTGGCAGGTCCTGCATTGTCAAATCCAGAGGTACACGGGGCAGTTTCACTACTTGACTGGTCAGTCTCTACAGTCTTGAGAAACACAAGCCAACTGATAAGAGGAAAAAAAAACCCAGCAAAGCTGCAGGGTGTACAGGAAAGCAAGAATCCTTTTTAACAAGAACTAACAACAGTACTTTTCTCCTTTTACTTTGGCAGAAAAATAAGACCATAAATAGTAAGATCACTGTTCTGAGTACTGCCCCTTTTCCTTATTCTAGTTCAAGAGCATACGGTGTAAAGTACATCTTACTGGGTCCTAATTTGCATGTCTTCTGGTATCCTATGTGAGGCCTTGCTCCTTGATGACCTTTATTAGAGCAGAGACAAAGGTGAAGCACATGTTTTGCAAAGGCCTGATGAGGGCTGGAGACGAAGGAAGAATGGCTTCTTTCCAAACTGATCACAGTAAAGCTATGTTCACCGATGACAATGAAATGGAGTTAGTACTGACAACAGAGTATTCATCTGTTGACAGTACAATCTGCCACACTGAGTTTTTCATGCCTGCCCTGCCTCCCCACAGTAACGTTTGGGTATGTCCTTGAATGCTGCTTAGACCTGACTTCTTTTTACATGGGCTCAGGTCCTCTGCTACTTTCTTTAGCTTTGGTTTTGTTTCGACAAGTAGGTGGAATTCTCCCAAGTACTACCTCCTCATCAGCACCAAAACGAAGATGGCATTCACATCCCCTGCAAATCTTGATAATATAATTTAAACGCTCTTCTTCCATAAATTCACAGAAGAATTTTAAATGCTGCTACTTCAGTTACCATCAGCGGATATTTAAGCTAATCTGCTTCCTGGTGGAAAGGTACTGCAGTATTTTTCCTTGCAAACAGAACGGAGGCAGTACCACTGGGCATGCATTGCTCTGCTGCATGGTGACAATCAGCCATCATACATTTTTCACTCCTCCTTCATAAAACAAGTTCCTGTAAGCCTGAATCTTTCTCACAAGATTTTGCAAAGGTTTCAGTTTGTCAATCAGCTGTTCATGATATTTCACAGGCAACTTCCTGAGTGCTGCTGAGTGCTGTGTTCAGTGATCTAAATACTTGTTGCAATTAGGTCATAGGTATTTCAACCTTGTTTACAAGTCTGAAAGACCATGAGTGACAGGAGAAAATAGCCACAGCCTTGTACGCTGTAGAGTCTGCATCCTGGCACTACAGCCAGTTATTCTAAAGTTTTCCGGAAGCTAGATCAGCCTGCAGTGTAAGAACAAAATAAGAAAAATGCCAAGATTTGCATTCTGGAGCGGAAAAAAAGCTGTGCAAGTAAATCCCCTCGTTTCTGGTACTCTGTTGCTCCTTATTGTGGGCTTGTTCCTTCCTCCAAACTGGATCAGTATAGAAATGTGAAGGCAACATCAAGAGTTCTACACTCATTTTTAATGACCGTATTTCCAGTAGCATTTGCAACACCCAAACCACCTGATAACAAAAGCTCACAAATTCAGTACAACGGACTACTAGGAAAAACAGGACAAAAGATGGAGTAAAACAGGCAAGGACACTCAAAAAGGCACTCAAAGAGACTGAGACAACAATTCAGTGTTTTGTTTTTTTGCTTTCCCAACTACATTTTATGAGCACTTACGTTAGTACTAAATAATGCTAAGAGGATATCACTACATACAAATTTTGGTTTTAATCATATGCTCCCTTAAACATTGTCCAAGCATACTAGTGGATGTCTGCAGAAATTTGAACAAAAAATAAAATCACTCAGGCTATAGACTTGATTCCGGATCATATTTCATTGTTGCGGTACAGCGAGCAAGAGATTGCTTACTCTTAATTGCTGTAACTGTTCATTATTACTGCCAAGTCTGTTGACATAAAATTTCAAAGGTGCTTCTGCTGTATTTGTACTGCTAATGATTCATGGATAACATATTTAATCCTAGAAATACCTCTTCTCATGCACACGCTTTCAGGAACACAAAGTTTTAAATTTTTCTGTTGTAGTTAAAGCAACACCAGTGTTTAAACCAACTTTACTTTTCCATTGTTACACAGGCAGTAGAAATCATGCCAAGCATGCAAAATTCCACTGGCATTTTACCTGGTGAGATACGGAAGCGACACTGTCCGGTCATGGGATCATACTCCTGGTTTTCATCAGAGCACAGGCACAGGAAAGAGCCATCCACATTTTCGCAGAGGGCTTCGCCACATACTCCACTCAGCATTTCACATTCATTCACATCTGGGGAAAAAGTCCAAAACATAAATCAGTTCAGACCCATTACTGACAGTTTGTTCTTTTATCTGCTGTATCTGTGCCAATCTTGTCCACCAGATTACAGATGTGACCTCTGGGGAAGGATTAAAAGCTCACTAATACCTAAGTGGATTCATAAACAAGTAGTCAATCCTTTGAAATAAAGGCCCCTGAAAGCCACAGTACAGTTTCTAGACTATTGGTGCTGATTAGGTGCTGCTTGTAAGACCAAAACACTGGCTTTCTTTTTTTTTCCAGTTTTTTTTTTTTGGTTTATTTCTCATTTTTAAATACTTGCTTTTCTTTGTACCCTTTTATTGGGATTTATGATTCAGACTTCTTTATTATCAAAACTTCCTCTGAATCCAAGGAGCAAAATGAGTAGGATTTGGTGTGATTCAGATTGCACTATAAATAGAGAATCACCTTTTCTCCTCAAAATCCCATTTTCCTCGTGAACATGCACTGAACAGTGAATTTCCCGGCCCCACAGCCACCACGTGCCTCCCATATGCTGGGCCTCACAGGCTGCTCTGGAACCCATAAGGGTTATGCCCAGGTCACCCAGGGAGGCCCTGCCAAACACCGCAAATATCTCCCCAAAACACCCTACATGTTTTTAACTTGGATTCCATATACCTGCTAACTAGTCTACCCTGAAATGCTTTTTTGATTGATAGGAGAGTCTAAACTATAACTTGTGAAGCATTTTGGTGTATTTTTATACAAGTATGCATTTTAAGTTATTGTTTGCTCAGCACTTTTAAAATGTACTTAGATTTTTCTTTATCTTTTTGCTGGATTCCTGTCATAAGGAATAAGACTTCTTTGGGGAACTTTGCCTGGCCAGGAACTAGAGACTTACCTTTTCCTAAAATTGTTATAGTAGATGACTGGCATCAAAATTTATAAGAGTATTTTATATTATATAGTGTATACAAGAAAAAAGCCTAAGGCATTATTTTATGGTGCAGAATCACTTCAGTGGCAACTCAAAATTAAATTCAGTTTCATACCAGCTATTGCTTTCCTTTTTTTTTTCTTTGCTTCACTTGTTTTCATCTGTGAAAAGTCACTGTATGCAAAAAATATACACTGGTATGTTGCGAACTAAGTGCCAAATGGCGTAAAGAATTTTGTAATAAAACTATTTAATGTATCGGAAAACACATACAAACACTTCTGTAAAACTTCTAACTCCTCTTTTCTGTTCGGTATTCGATTTAGCTCTCTGTTCTTGGTAAATGTGTTTCATCCTGAGTCTGGCTTGAAGAAATTGCTTAATGAATACCTTTCCTTGATCTGGCATTAATTTTATATTAGAAACTTGTGCTGCCTCAGATGGTTCTCAAGTCCAACCATCACGATTAACAACAGATCTGGACACGTATTACTTGCAAGAGAAATGTGCAATATTTACAAAACCCTCACATCTTTTCATGACAGGTGTCTTTCCGGGAGCTTGAAGCCAAGGTTAAAATCTGTTCACAGAGCTGTGCCTAGGGAGGTGGGCCGTCTAATCCAGCCTGGCGGTACCACATGCTGGACGTTATTTCCTGCAGGGGGTAGTACAGAGTTCTGGTTTTTCAGCTAAGAGACTAAACAGATGTTACATTTAATAGGCTAAAGTATTAAATTCTATCTATTATGATTTATATTTGTGAATGGTCCTGACGTGCAGCAATAGTGGGTTTTCTTGGGTTTTTTTTAAGAGATAAAACGAGTAGTTCAGCTTATTTGCTGTTGGTTTCTATTAAGTTCTAATAACAGGTTCTCATTAAACAGATACACAGATAAATTTCCATCTGGCACAAAGTTCAGTGAGTAAAGCAGAGTTCAACCTTATTTTACTAGTAAGTGATATAGCTTTAAAGAAAAATGATGGAAAACAAAAATATTCTTGTGAAGAAAAGCATTTTGCTCCTATGCTGCTTTTTGCTCACTAGAATCTTGCAGGAATGACTCCTTGCACCTAAGAACTCACCTGTACACCCTCGCCCATCCTGTGGGTCCTGGTACCCTTGGTAACAAAGGCAGCGGTAGGAGCCATCCATATTTTCACAGAACCCGTGACTGCCACATATTGTGCCGTTTGCACATTCATCAACATCTGCAAGGAAGAATTTTAACATCAGACAGGCCACGTGACAGTCAAAGGCAGACATTCATGAAGAGAGCAGAAAAACAACAGGCAGGCCAGTTTTGCAAACAGATGCAGCGATGTCCACCTGTACACCGGGAAGGAAAACACAAAGGACAGGACACGAAAATTTAATGTAAGCACACTTACAATTTAAGAAATTGTTTTAGCGTTAACTTCATAGGAAATATGTCCGACAATGGTTTTGGTGAACTGTCTCCCATCCGTTTCACCGAATCTGCCAATCATGGCATGATGCTACACACCACAGAGTAAGACATAGTTTAAATACAACCACCTCTCTGACTTGCTCGCAGATGCTGCCAGTGTAGCATTACACAGTCAACAACATGTGTGAAACTGAACCCACTGTTCTTACACAAAGAATTCCCGGGTATGGTTGCATCCATTGCGCAGAAATGCTGCACAGATCTCGTTCTGGCTCTCCGCACAGAAGAGAATTTCATGGTGTATGTCGAAGTGGTAAATAGCTGTGGACTCAGCTTTCTGGCTTTAATCCTGTAAGTTTACACATATGAATAATCTTACTCAGGTAGGCAAAGTAATTACAATGCCTGCAGGCTTTCTGTACTGGCCCAGTTCCCCTTTGTGGTTTGCTGGTCTTACAAGTAAGAGTTACTTGCATGACTAAGTCTGTGCTTTGACTCAGCTGCCCATCAGCCTATAATGAAGCAGAGCTGCTTGTGGCAGAACATGGTTTATTTCCGCAAGTGTATTACAAGTGCTAGGAATGTATTTTTTTATCTTCACTCAAAGTAAGACCTACACCCAAGGCCCTGACCATTTGTGGTCATTAAAGATGTCATGGGGGGTTTTCAGGAGGAAGAACATTAAATGAAACTGGGAACCTGCCAGGATACTAGGATTAGTACCTTCTGCCTTCTAAACTCTTCTGCAGTTTGAAGCAGAGAAATTATTGCTGTATTTCTTTCCTAGAAACCATTATGACTGTAAAGTAAGGATGCTGTCCGCTTGGAATTACCTTCTGCGCTGTGCCTCAGGGGTAATTACATTCTAATTGGTGAATAAAGTGATTTGCTTTTGATTTATCTGGGTACTAGCTACTAATGTTAATTCTGCACATTACAGTATGCCTTCATGTGATGGAGCCTACCACCATCCTACTTCCAGTGAAGGCCTTAGGCAGTCACTGAACTAAAGAGCTGGTGGGACTGAATCCTGCACTGCCACAGAGAGGGCTTCTTTGAACCGGTGAGCAGCACTGCTGTTTGATGTCTTTCGAAAGGAGAGAGTAGGGCTCAAACGCAGTCCTGTCCACTCCTACACCTCTTCACAGCTGTGTCAAACACAGCTGTGCCTAGAAAAGTCAGCAAAGATGCACCTCATTCTTATCCTGACAGCGCTCATTGAGCAAGGACATTTTTACTTCTAAATTGTGTCTTACGTTCAGCTGAAAGAGAATTCTTGGTCTTTGAACCCCGTGGTCACAGCTCCCCAAGCTATCCAAACCCGAGCAGCACGTCACTGCCATCCACGCAGGTTACCTGCTGCGCTGCCCTCTTGCTCCCCAAGCGCTCAAGTTCATCCACCCATGCTTCTGTCTGCCTCAGGGAGAGCCTGCTTTGGGCTCTTGAACAGGTTTAGAATCGCATATAGATTTTGAAGGCCAGAAGAGACTATCTGCAACCTCTTAAATAAGTTAAAAACTGGCAATTTCTGTACCAACAGAGTAAATTGTGGGATTTTAATGTCTTTTTAATTTCATTTTAGGATGTCTAGGTGATGCAAAACTCACGTCTTCTCCTACTGAATTGATCCATTGGTTAACAACCTACAGCTAAAATGCAAAAATCATGCAAAACCTGTATGTACTACATACACTGAAATCTAGGAGACACATATATAATTGATAATTACAAGAAGTACTTGCAGATGGAACTGGCAGAATAATTTATTTGGTTTTTTTGTTTTGTCAGTCTTTATATCTTGATTTATTAAACAGGAAAAATATTGAAGGAATTTTTCTTAGAAAGGGTTATTTGTATTTGGCAAAGAATGCAATAGCTAGTATGTTTTTTCTCAAGGAACTGAATATGAAAATCTGGGTGGTTTCTGCATACTGAACTTATTGAAATCTAACACAAACCCTCCTTTTAAGAATTAATTCAGCAACAATGATAAGCAGCATGTCTGTATTAAAGATACTGCCAAAGGTGAAAGGTGAAGTGTTACCTTTGATACCCTTTCCTTTTCTAATCACCATAATGACAGAATTATAAAAAAGATGTATATGGAGTTACTGGGAAGAAAAAGATACAAATTCTTTATGGTTGTGTTCTTCTGGTCCCTCCCTCTTGCTGCTGTGCACCGTACCTGCATAACATATCTTATTTTAATATTTAGTCTCAAGCAATCACCAGAGTTTCACATATCTGGTCAAAAAATCTGAATACCTCTTATTCAGAAAACCCTGTTAAGAAAAGTTAAGAGAAGGAATTCAAAAAGAGCAAACAATGGTATACTGACAGAAGACAACAGACAATAATACAGTATTTGTATTTTCAGTGGCCAACTATAGTTTAATAACAAAAGTTCCTGAGCCACAGGACAGTTACTCTATTAAAAACCTAGAGAGAAGAAACTATAACTAGGGATTTTAGAATTACCTAAATTACAGTATTTTTCTTACTTAATAGCTAAATGTTAAAGGAAACAGCTAGAGGAATGGATCACGCAGCTGATTCTCCAAAGGTAAACTAAGGTCGTTGACTAAAAAGCTGCAGAAACAGAACTTGTGATTGTAGCAAGTGTCCTAATTTAGTATGTAATATTGCCACAGAGGACAGTTCTGTTTTTAAAAATTACACAGTCTGAACATGACTGGATCTTTCAGTGTATGGGAAATTAGAGAGAAGGTCCAAGCACCAAATATTTTTCCTTGTCTAGACAGCTTACTCAAAGGACTCCTGTTTCACAGCCGGAAAGGGCATTTGTTTCTTTAATCACCCTGTAAGGCACAAGGCTTGTAATCGGTGATTCTCTTGCTTTATGGAGACAAAGCAAAGGGAAAAACTAAATATGAAACTAATATATCCTATGTCTATACAGTGACTAAAGCAGTTCTCTGTAATTATGACCTGTTTTAGAATCCATGACTCAGTGCTGCCTGCTTTAATCAGAGCTCCTTTGATCTAACATCATCAGGATCTAAAGAAAGGCAAAACATGTGTATGCTCAAGCGCGCTCCTACTCAGCCTAACACCGTGTTCCTGTTTTCTGCCAGTCTGAACAAGATGAAGGCATACTTAACCTCAGGAGTGATATTTAAATCTCACTGAAATCTACTTGCATGGCAAAGTGCCTGGAAGAACAACTGTTTCCTATGACAGTTCTGTACACTGCTTAGGAGAACAGAGCTCTGATTCTGAGACTTCCAGGGCTGCCCACAACAATACATAAAAATCACTGTCATGAGAAAATTGGGAAAATGAATATTTGAATAAAGACTTCGACCATCTAGAGGCAATAATGCTAGATGGTCATTCCAACCTTACCATGATGTGGGTGGGAAAGAGATCGTTGTTTGTCCCTTTGTGTTCTTACTTCTCTAGCCAGCATCCAGATAAGAAGTAGCTGAAGCCCTAAACCACCTCTTTCAGCAAATGGCAGAAGGCTGGTGAGGTCTGTGATTATTCACTGTGAAACAAGAAGGTAGCTCACAGGCGGACACTCTGGAGACGCATACTTGAATTTACATTTGGCAGAAGCCTGAGCTTTCTTACTTCAGTATTAACCAGAGATATGGTGAAGTTGTGAAGCTGTCTATTGCATAAAATTTACTCCATGTAACAGACAATACTCTGTCCGAAAAGGAGTCCTAGATTCACCGTAGCCTTCTCCTAAACCTGCCTTGCTCTCCCTATATGGGCATAACTATGGTTGTGATGTGCAGGTACAGCAAACATCTACTCTCTTAAAATGCCTTTGGTGGCACAGGTAACAGTTGTGCACTTTTCATAGCTCTGTTGTTTCCCTGATTTTCAGACTTCTTGGGTATGCAGTCACCTTAAATGACAGACAATGTAGCACCTTTGCCTACAGATTTGTAAATTATTCTTTGATCATAGAATGATCTGTAGATGCTCTATGTGTCAGGAGCAAGCAGATATAAGACAGTAAGTGAGGGAAAATGAAGAAGCAGAGGTTGGAGAGCTCTGATGGGATGCCTAAGTTCTTCTGGAGTGCCTGTTGAGGCAGGCAGTGAAGACTGGGGCTTGGAGCACAGAGGGTAAAGTGAGGAAGCCACCGAGAGACATATGGGATTGGACACAGAGACAGAAGAGGCACTTGGGGCAGGGTACTGACTTAAGTGTCAGAGAACCTCTAACTTGAATTTTTGCCAGCAGTTGACTAGCAGCCAACTGGGTAAAACATTGCCTTTACAGGAACCCCAGAGAGCTCAACAGGGAGCTAGGGAGCACTCTGAGAGCCTCCTGTTCAGAGAGCTGGTGCAGCCAAATTGCTGGGTCTGGGGCCAGGCGGCAGTGGAATGCCACCGCTACAACAAAAGTTTGTCTACACCTTGGAAGAAGACACAGTTTCCACAGCTGTTCAGTTTACTTTGGCCCATGGCCATCAAAACTCCATACCAGAACTGAACCACATGGGGTTCTTCAAGGTTTTATGTTGTTGTTTCTGACTTTGAAAAAAACTGAGTCAAACTCATACAAAAACAGTCTGGAGATACGGAAAATCTGCTCCCCAGGTACAGAGAGGCATCTGAATCCAGCAAAATTTCCTCAGTTTTTTTCTCTGATGGTATAAACAGTTATTCTCACTCACTTAACTAGAAGTAAAATCACAGAGGCACCTAGTGCAAAGAACAGTAGCTCCTGCGGCCGGAAGCCACATCCTTTCTCAGTACCTGGAATGTCACACGTTCCTTTTGTTTCCAATCCTTTTGTTTTGTCTTGCCTTTTAGCATGAAGCTGACACCACGACAAATACTAATGCTGATGACATCAGTGTTCCCTTTAAATGATTTTTTTCAACTCTGAAATTGTTTTTATTAAAATAACAGAAGGGAGAAACTAATCATGGTAGAAAAGGAGTGCTGCTGCTTCAGAAGACTAGAAGTACCCTTGCTTCGCCAAGTTATTAAAATACTTTTCCAAGTGCTGAATATAAAGTCTGATCTGTATTCCATACACACCACCAATTTCTTGTGAAGCACGCTCAACTGGTTTTGTACTTGTTTTATTCTTCATTAAAAAGTACCAAAACTACTCACAATCCTGGAAATAAGATCCTGTGATTTCATCCTTTTCTATTTAGTAAAAGTTTGGCTTTTTCATTCTAATAGAGATTAACTTTGCACTACTTCATCATATATGATGGTAACCCATCTCTGGAAAATGTGCTACTTTATTAACTGTCAGAGATCCAGACAGAGGGGTTCATTGTTTCTGATACATCCCCTAAAATTAGATGTCACCAACTTTTTTATTCCCCAAAGTGGTGTTTCGATTCAGTTCTGCTTTTTTTAATATCTGAGAGTTTGATTTCACAAGGTTAATAAGTGTTTTTCTAACTTTGGTTTGGAATAAAGTGTTTGGTTTCTGCTAAGAGCAGGCTGCATTCTTGTCTGACCACTTTTATTTTTTTTTTAGCTATGCTCAACAGTGAGGCAAAACACCTGCTACTACTTTTCTTGCAGAGAAATCGAAGATATTTAACCATATCCTTCCTAAACACTGGGTACACATGCTGCCAAGAGACTCCATGAACATGCTTCGGAATTATCCCCACCAGTGGAAACCACACAATACTTCCTTGTCCATCAATCACTGGAGTTATTCAGATTTGCTCTCTCTAGCCTACTTGACCAGGCTTTTGTCTTGGCAGCAAGAGAATGTTTCTTTCAACTTATGCCACGATTACAAAGTAAAGTAAATGTTTAGAGAGGAAAAAGCACCAAAAATACCGCAGGATTTTTTAAGTTATCAATAATAATTAAAAGACATAGTGTGTTTGATGTCATGCTCTATCTAAATATACAGCACTTACTCCCTCACATCAGCATTAACAGTGTTCTTGCCAATAGTGTATTTCCTTTCATCAGATACTATGTTACTAACTACACAGCAGGTTATATGCAGCTCAAATACTAATGCTTTAATGCTGGTTTTCCTCTGGTAAAAGTAGGGGGAGTAAATGCAACAGTCAGGCAGAAGTTTCGATACATCTCCTCCATTGAATGAAGAATCCACTATCCCTAAGTGAATTATGAGAAGAGCTGGCCCGTCAAAATCAATCACAGACATATTTACTGACCTATACCCTGGGACAGTTTGCTTACTTCTTGGATGCTTGAGACCCACCGCCCATAGGTTTTAACACCGAGCCATCACCTGCTCGGTGCCTCTCCTCTGCATGCATCCTGCCAAACTAGTACCATATGGGTTTTTTCCCATTCTGAACTTTTCCCATATGGCTTCTTGTGTTGAACAGCCCTCTCATCCATAAGAATAACCATTCTTCATCCAGTTAGGGGAATTTTTGTTTAGGGGGATTTTTGGTTTATGTCAGCATCAATGACTACACAAAGCCACATATCTTCTTGGTATCAGTGAGCACAAGTCTCTCATTTTAAATTCAGTGCAGGAGAGCAGCATCACTAGCAAGTGTGTCCATTCCTTTAGCAACAGGATATATTCTCATGCTATAACCAAATAAAAACCCTAGCTACACCTAAATTCTAGGCTCCTGGTTGATGTTTCTCACCTGTGTTATTACTGGGGCAGCTTTTACAATCACAGAATCACAGAATCACAGAATGGTAGGGGTTGGCAGGGACCTCTGTGGGTCATCTAGTCCAACCCTCCCGCCAAAGCAGGGTCACCTACAGCAGGCCGCAGAGGACCTTGTCCAGGCGGGACATCTTATATGAAAAGTACTTGTATAAGCATACCTGCGTACACTTATGAAGAAGTAGTTGGCTTTAGCACTGTAAGATCTAATAACTGCTATTTACTCCATTTCTGCCATTTCAAAACGCCTGAGGTTCTATCATAGATAGCATTTTACTACAATTTCTCACTGGAGTTACTTCTGTTGTATGGATGTTTCATCTGCATCTTTTTAAAAAAAAGTCTTGATAAGCAAGGTTCTGTTGTCTTACACACAGCAACGAGAACATTCAGGCATCTCAGGCTTGCTGCTAATGCACTTAAGCTTTAAATTAAATAATTCTAAATATTTATGGCAGGAAGGTCTTACCCACTGAAACTTAACAGAAGTCTGAGTTCCAAACTCATTTTACATGCATTTTATATATATTTATTCCTTCCACCCTTGCTACCAGATAGACATAATCTCTCATCTATGAATAGATTGTCATATTATTACAGAGGTCCACTGGTTTCATATACCTTAAGAATATCATTCCCTCCTTTACCATCATTTGCCATAATTAGGTTAGTATTCCTTCTTTTTGACTGATTTCTTTTGCTCAAAAAATATAATCCAAAAGATTATAAGCAGTTAAGACAGCAAAATTATTAAAATCAAGAAAAGTAAAAGACAGCTTGTAGCAAACATTAACTCCATTATGCCACCAATTCTGTACATTTCCTGTTATATTTCTTGCGAGGCAAACAGCAACGTAGTACCCCGTGCATTTATGAGAAAAAAGAACAAAGGGCCCTTAGGTGGCAGATTGCTGAGTTAATAGTGTTTTTGGGGTATTAGACGCAAACTGACTACTCTTCTCACCCAGCTAATAACAGCAAATCAATGGGAATGCATTGCTGTGGCTTGTCTCACCTTCACATGTTCGGCCATCTGCAGACACAGAAAAGCCCCGTTCACATATGCATTGGTAGGAACCATCTGTGTTCAGACACTCGCCGTGAGGTGAACAGAGGTCAGACCTCTCACATTCATTGATATCTGAAAACACAGAGACATTAACAGCTTTGCAAAACATTATACCCTTAATATTAAGCCTAAGTCTTAAAAGTAGCTTTTATTTCCACCAGCTATGTAAATAGGGCTCATTTTCCAGAGTAACCAAACCATCTGAGATCATTCTTCAACTCTGTGTAGGCATCAGTATGTTCTGCTGCATCATGCTCTCACTGTATCACTCCCTGCGATGAGGATGAGCAGAGTGATTTGAGACATGACATCAGTACAAGCTCCATACTAGCCAACATTTCTTCCATGTTAGGGGAATTCTCAGACAGCTCTATCCCACTGCTTTTTGATGGCTGCATGCTGGTCCACTTGTGCAGCTGGCTCCACGTGTTGCCAGCAGGTCTGGAGTTGCATCTTTCCCAGTAGGCTGATTTTATATAATTTAAAGCCAAATGCTCTTTTTTTGCTGATGGGAAATGGGAATGGTCCCAAAAGGTTGCTGTATAAGAGCCTGTCATCATTGCTTTTTTTTTTTTAAACTTAGAAAGTGATTTTCAAACACTGCCTTTCAAACTTGTGAATCTGGAAAGCAAGAAATTCTTTCTGATTGATGCTCATCTTAACAACAAAACCTGCCATCAGAACTTAAGGACTGCATTCATTCATTATGGAGGTACCACTGGCACATGAATTGCCATTCACATTGTAATTGCACTTTTGTATTTTGCTTTACAAAAACCTACTAAGAAGTTTTCAGTACCATGCTGAGATCAAACACAAACAACACTTACACATGTGGTTTTTTCGTCCATCACTACAGACACTAGAATCTCTTATTCTTAACTGTGTTGTTGCTTAGATTCTGGCCATTATTACAGCTATACAAAATGCATCAAGTGGACAGTAATTTTGATAGACTAGTGAAATTATGATTTTAATGCCACCATTTCAAGACCCATAACACCCATTACAGAATTTTCTTTAGATACAGACTGATTCTGTCCTGTGTGTAAAGCTTCTAGGCCAATGTCCTGAAGTCATGGCACATGTGCAGAAAAAGCAGAGGCAGCTCAGAGAAGGGTAGTATCTGCACGAGGTGCACAGGGAAAAGTCAGTGCGCTGCGCTTCACACAGCACCTACGTGTATAAAGTTTCTCCTGAATTCATAGTAAATGCAGATCGATGACATACTTCCTGGAGCTCTCTGGAAGCTGGGTAAGGTGGGAGATCAGCCATGACAAAGGACAGTACAATACTTCCTCAGGACGCACACTGTTCTCAAGACTAAGCTGTCAGTTTCTTAAAACTGCCAGAAAAATACTGGAAACCAAACCAGCTGATTACACAAGGTAGAATGATGTATTAAAAGACAGGAAAACAAAATGAACAATGTTAGGGAAAGAGAGTATAACTCATCTGAAAGAGCAAACCGCAAACTTCCTAATGTTTTGGACTCTTTTCAACTTTGCCCCTTACCAAAATGCATCATCCTAATTCCTAGTCTAGTCCAGGTTCAGCTTGCAGACACTGCATTCTGTGATAAATTTACCAGTTTAATTCAATAGCTCTTTACTTTCAGTTATGGTTTCCTTTGAAGGTAATAAGGCTACGATCAAGTCACCTCTCATTTTCTTCTTCAACAAAATAGTTTAAAAACATTCAATCTTTTTTCCCCCAGGCCATCAGCTTTTTTGGGTTCATCTCTGACTCTCCTCAGCTGATCAGCACACACTTTGAATTGTGGGCACCAGAATGTCAGCGTACAACAATGTGCCAAGGGCAGTTGTATCAGCATGAAGTAGAGGTAAACAAACCTTGCTTACTCCCCCGCTACTTATTCCATTTTTCAGTCTTCTGGGGATTGCATTAGTCGTACTGGCCACAGGGTTGCAGTGGAAGCTCATATTCAGCTGACTGCCTCTGACCCCTAAATCCTTCTCAGTGACTGTGTCCCAGAAGGAAGTCCACTATCCTACAAGCATGACTGAGATTCCTTCTTCAATACAGAACTGGATATATTGAAATACATATTGTTTGCCTGTACCCAGCAGACCATGTGATCAAGATCTCTCTGCACTAGTGGCCTATCATCTGGACCTTTTACCATGCCCCTAATCTCTCCAGGTAAATTCTCTCAAAAATGTTATGTTTTTTCTTGCTATTACAGAACTCTGATGGAACTAACTTTCAGTCAATTAAAAATGTCTCAGTTTAGCTGCTGCTCAAAATATTTCGAAGGTACTGTTGAAATGTAAAGAAGTCATCATTTATGATACAAGCATGGCTAGTTTTGTCCAGTTCAAAATACAGGATAAGAAAATATACTGAAGATTTCCATCACTGACAAATAAAAATATCGCATCCTGTAACAGCTTCACAGCAAGTAGTCAACACAGTAAAAAAAAGCCTAACCCTACTTAACTCTGCTAGCAAAAGATCTTACTTAATGTTCTTTCATTGTGTCCAGTTCTTTGCTATTCTAACTCGTCAGTATTCATTGTATCAACTCCTCCTTTCTTCCATTTGTTTGGATATTGATCTGGCTATTTCTCAAGCAGTTTCAGTCCCCCCTACAGCAAGCTGTTATTTTTCAGTGTTGGTAGTCTTCCTTCTGAAGTGTGGCACTCTTACATGAAGTGATTTCCAATTTTCATTCACATTTTTTCTGTTAAAGATACTGTCTACGCTGTCTATCCCTTAGTTGGCTTATAAGTACTTTCAGTTTTGTTATGTTTATCCTTTTAAAACCTGAAGCCTATATACTACTACTGTACATTGCGGAGTAAAGACAATAGAGTAGTATCAAAGCTGGCATTGATTTATAGCTTATGATCAGTTCTCTTTTATCTGCTAAAGCAAGGTGTAGTACAGCACTTCCACATGTTGAATGCAACATTTTCTGAATCAGAAAGCAGTCACACAGAATACTCAGAACTTTTACAGGGAGTTCACTGTTGGTTGCATAAGATCCTCAACGAAGATCAGCTGGAATACAGCCTCTCCGCTCAAGCCTAAACTGTGCATAAGAGCGCAGCCAAAGCAAAGTTCAGTCTCCTGGTACTCCAGTTGTTTAGAGCGTGGACACGTGATCACTTTCCAGCTCTAATATCATGGTTCTTGTCTCATAAAAACGGATGGCGAAAGGGAGTCATAAGGCATGCCTGGGTGTTGTGCCAACACGGGGTTGGGATCATTCAGAACTAAAACCTGGGAAGTATTTTTCTGGGTTTGGCAATGCTGACTCAGCCTCAGATAACACATTCTCTCCTACCCACCCATCCTCAACAAATTCTGCAAATGTTTTAGAGGTGAGAGAGGTTTATCTAATGTGGCTTGATGCTACCTACACTGCTCTTTCTGTTACATCACTGATTCACAAACATAGAAGGTTCTGTCAAAATAAATGTTTCCAGGATTTGGGAAAGTGCAGCACTGTATCTCTGTTATTTCTAATACAGATTCTCTTTCAAGTTATGAAGGCTGAGATTTCAGCCTCTTGAAATAATTTCTCACCATATATTGACAGAGAGCAATACAAAATGAGAAGAGTAAGAAAGTACGCCAAATTACAAATAAAATGAGTTTCTCTTCCTCAGCATGATCTGTGACTATCATGAATTATGCTTACAAAATTTGCATGTTTATAATAATGATCCAGGTATTTTTTATAGCTATTTCATACCTTGACATCCTCTATTCGCTGTCTGCTGGAAACCATCTGGACAAGTGCATTTGTAAGACCCGTCAGTATTCATGCAGCTTCCTCCAAGGCAAATATCACTGTCTTGAAGGCATTCATCAACATCTGAAATAAAAACATAACTGAATTATTAGATGATGTAAACACTGATGAAACTTTTAACAGTGTTACTTTGATACTAATGTAGCAACTTGAAGCTACAATGCCCTTTAATAACTGCGTGTGTGTGGAAATCAAGATTACTACACTTTAGGATACTACACTTGTAATTTCCCTTTCATCGTATCATCACACTTACTGTGTTTCTAGAGAGCTTTAAAATTTGACTTTGTACACCACTTATTCCTAGCAAATATGTCTAACGTGCTGTCTGCATCTCTCATGAAAGCTATCACAACAGATCTGTATTGCACTCTCTACCTTACTAAAGTGGTGACTGTGGTGTTACAGTGATGCGGTTAAACAGAAATCCAAGCAGCGGTACGCTTAGAAGACAGACACAAAAAATGCCTACTAGTGCACATGTGTAGTTTGCAGCACGCACCTTTGGACGTGTTTAGACCACTACACAGAGACCCTTGAGCTGGAAGCGACCTGACTCGGATGTCCCCCAGAGTTCGGGCAAGCCAAGCGCAGCTGGTGTGTCACACCAGGCAAGGCGTGCCTTGGGAGACTCCTCACAAAACCACCCCGTGGACACCAGGCTGGCAGGACAGGGACCCCACTGTGCGGACTGCTGTGCTAACAGTTGCTTTTTCCTGCAGTTCATAGGATGCAATGCAGCCATTTCGCAGGCTTAGCAGCTTGGTCACGAAGCTGAATGGCTGCTTTTGCACAGTGCTGTACCCGAGCCGTAAGTCCAGCCCCAGAGTCAGGGCACGTGGGGTCTAGCTCCCAGCTGCCTGCCTACACACCACGTTTCCAGCATCAAGCCTCAGGCCTGTCGACTCTGCCCTAGTGTCTTGCCATCCATGGGACAAATGTCCTGACCGACGCATAGCAGGGCAAGTTTCAGGATACAAACTAGACACAAAGTAATCAAATATTTCAAGAACAGGTGTCCTGGGTTCAGCTAGGATAGGGTTAATTTTCACAAGAAGCCAGGAGGAGACACAGCTGGGCTGGCTGACCCAAACTGGCCAAATAAACAGGGTATTGGACACACTGGGTCATCATGCGGGGTTGGGAGAGGGAGACCTGTCCAGGGGGAGGTCAGTCGCGGCTCAGGGGCATGCTGGACATTGGGCGGTGACAGTTGCCCTGCGTATTCCCTTGTTTTGTACGTTCTTTTCATCAGTATTGTTGTTACTGTTCCCTTCCTTTGCTGTGCTGTTAAACTGCCCTTATCCTAACCCATGGGTTTTGCCTTTTTCTTTCCATTCTCCTCCCCACCCCACCCCACTGAGGGAAGGGGCAACAGTCTTCAGCCTTCACCAGCAAGTGCTCCAGCCACACCACCCAAGTCACAGAAGGCAAAGGCAGGGACTGGGAGAATGAGGAACAGCCCACTATAGAAGATCATGTTCAAGACCATCTAAGGAACCTGAAAGGTGAGGAGGTGCGTCTGCGGGTCCTGAGGGAACTGGTGGATGAAGTTGCTAAGCCGCTATCCATCATATTTGAGAAGTCGTGGTAGTCCTGTGAAGTTCCTACTGACTGGAAAAGGGGAAACATAACCACCACTTTTAAAAAGGGTTAAAAGGAAGACCCAGGGAACTACAGGCCAGTCAGTCTCACCTCTGTGCCCAGCAAGATCATGGAGCAGATCCTCCTGGAAAGTATGCTAAGGCACACGGAAAACAAGGAGATGACTGGTGACAGCCATCACGGCTTCACTAAGGGCAAATTGTGCCTGACAAATTTGGTGACCTTCTATGATGAGGTTATTGCATTGGTGGATAAGGGAAGAGCAACTGAGGTCATCTGCCTGAACTTTTGCAAACCATTTGACACTGTCCCACATGACATCCTTGTCTCTAAATTGGAGAGACATGGATTTAACAGATGGACCACTCCCTGGGTAAGGAATTGGCTGGATGGTGGCACTCAAAGAGTTGCAGTCAATGGCTCAATGTCCAAGAGGAGACCAGTGACAAGTGGTGTTCCTCAAGGGTCAGTACTGGGACCGGCGCTGTTTAGCATCTCTGTTGGTGACATGGACAGTGGGATTGAATGCACCCTCAGCAAGTTTGCCAACGACACCAAGCTGCGTGGTGCGGTCTACTTGCTGCAGGGAAGGGATGCCATCCAGAGGGACCTTGACTTGAGGGTGTTGGTTGATGAGAAACTCAGCACAACCCAGCAGTGTGCGCTCACAGCCCAAAAGGCCAACTGTATCCTGGACTGCATCAGAAGCAGCATGGCCAGCAGGTCAAGGGAGGGGATTCTGCCCCTCTACTCTGCTCTGGTGAGACACCACCTGGAGTCCTGCGTCCAGCTCTGGAGCTCTGGAGGAAAGACATGGACCAGTTGGAGCGAGTCCAGAGGAGGCCACAAAAATGATCAGAGGGCTGGAGCACCTCTGCTATGAGGACAGGCTGAAAGAGTCTGGGCTGTTCAGCCTGGAGAAGAGAAGGCTCCGGGGAGACCTTATAGCAGTCTATCAGTACTTAACGGGAGCCTGCAAGAAAGTTGGAGAGGGACTTTTTACAAGGGCATGTAGCGATAGGACAAGGGGTAACAGCTTGCAACTGAAAGAGGGTAGATTTAGATTAAATATAAGGAATAAACTCTTTACTGTGAGTGTGGTGAGGCACTGGCACAGGTCGCCCAGAGAAGCTGTGGATGCCCCCTCCCTGGAAGTGTTCAAGGCCAGGCTGGATGGAGCTCTGAGCAACCTGGTGTAGTGAAAGGTGTCCCTGCCCATGGCAGGGGAGTTGGAACCAGATGATCTGTAAGGTCCCTTCCAACCCAAAGGCCAGGCTGGATGGGGCTTTGAGCAACCTGGTCTAGTGGAAGGTGCCCCTGCCCATGGCAGGGGGGTTGGAACTAGATGATCTGTAAGGTCCCTTCCAACCCAAACCATTCTATGATTCTGTGATAGAGCGGCTGTATGGTTCTTTGTTGCTGGCTGGGGCTAAACCATGACAACAGGACACTGGCACTGTCCCCACCTTCTTCCCATTGTCTTTCAAAGGGCATAAAGGCAGCCCACTGGAGGAAACAGAGCATAGCTACTGTGGGTACAGGATTAACTAAGTAAGTGCCTACACTCCAGTGTTACTATAGAGTTTTGTTTCACTACAGCTAAAGATCACAAGGTATTTGATGACTGTGCCTCTAAGTTGTAAAAGCAAACAGAAAATGAGAGTCAAATAAAAGCAGCATATCGTAAGCAACTTTCCCCTGCCTCCACAGCACCCTACCTCGTAAGTCACAGAGTCTATTGCTCTGATAATGCAGACGGTTTCCTTTGAAAAACAGTTATCAAAGACTTTTTCCATGGCCTTTGATTATTCTGATTTTAGCTGATTAGCGTTGTAACTTTTTCCTGCATTGCAGAAATGAATAAAAATTGTAATTAATAAAGAGGACATGACCTCATTTCTACACTTATCTCTGAAAAGCCCACACTGTATCAGAGCACAACGATCCTTGGGATTTAATCTATTTGATAAAAATACAAAATAGAGATAGCTTTCTTACATAAATGAATGCTATTGCAGATAAAACTGCACTTAATGCTGACAAGGTTGTGAACTTTTGATAACCACGTTTTATAATCACTTTCAACTCAGAAATAAATTGTGGTTTATTTAAAACAGCAACTAATTTTGACTAGGAGCATGAGAAAAAATTAACAGCTCCCTTGCGCTGAGTTAATGCCAAGTCTCACAACAAGAAGGTGTCTTCTGCCAAATTCAGTCAAAATGCATTATCTTCTGTACAGTATGCAAACCTCTCGGGGAACTACAGGCCAGCCAGTCTCACCTCTGTGCCCGGCAAGATCATGGAGCAGATCCTCCTGGAAACTATGCTAAGGCACACAGAAAATAAGGAGGTGACTGGTGACAGCCAACACGGCTTCACTAAGGACAAATTGTGCCTGACAAATTTGGTGGATGTACCAGTTTTGGCTGGGATAGTTAATTTTCCTCCCAGTAGCTGCTGTGTTTTGGATTTAGTATGAGTAGAATGTTGATAACGCTGATGTTTTTAGCTGTTGCTAAGAGATCAAGGACTTTTTTTTTCAGTTTCCCATATTCGGGCAACAAGCAGGTGTGCAGGAACTGGGAGGGAGCACAGCCAGGCAGCGAGCCCAAGCTGGCCAAAGGAAATATTCCATACCATGGATGTCATGCTCAGTTTATGAATGGGGATTGGCCGGGGGGTAGGAATCTCTTTTCTGGGAGTTCAACTCTCCTTTTCCATGAGTTCGAACTTTTCCATGAGTTCGGTCTTTTTTCCGTGAGTTTGGCGAGTTCTGCAAAATTCACGAGTTTGGCAAAAACCGTGAAATTCACGAGCTCCAGGAAACCTGCAGTTTCTGTGATTGCTGCTTGAGGACGGGCTATGCAATTGATTGTCAGGCAGTGAGAAAAATTGTACTGTGTATCGCTTGTTTTGCATATTAATTACTATTATTATTAGTTCTTTTGTTGTCTTTTTAGACTGTATTTATTTCAACCCACAAGTTTTACCTTTTGTCCATTCTCCTCCATATCCCACCGTGGGGAGAAGGGGAAGGGTGAGTGGCTGTCTGGTGATTAGTTTCTGGCTGCCGGGTTAACCTGTAACAGGGGCCTGGTTAAACCATTACAGCGTGGGTGGATAAGGGGAGAGCAACTGATGTCATCCACCTGGACTTATACAAAGCATTTGACACTGTTCCACACAACATCCTTGTCTCTAAATTGGAGAGATATGGATTTAATGGAAGGACCACTTGGTGGACAAGGAATTGGCTGGATGGTGGCACTCAAAGAGTTGCAGTCATCGGCTCGATGTCCAGGTGGAGACCAGTGACGAGCGGCATTCCTCAGGAGTCAGTATGGGAACTGGTGTCATTTAACATCTTTGTTGGCGACATGGACAGTGGGAAGGAAGCAACTGAGGTACAATCTTTTCTGGAGCTCACTAATAAGTAATCTCCTATGTTCAAGGCAACCATGAGTAAGTAGTGCAGCAGACGTACCGTATCAGGTGGTATAGCCAACAATGGAGAAGAGGGAGTAGCTTTGGAATAATTCATTAGAAAAAAATCTGTTTGCCAACTACTGGACAATTAAATTCTTCTACTTGACAGATAACAGAACGTTTCTGTGTTCTATAACACAGCATTTCTCCCTACATTTACTGTACATCTTTCACCTCTTATTTTTGTATTTACAAGCTCATTATGTGGACTGCCTTCTGAGACAGTGAAAGCTGTGAGCTCCGGCAGATCCCCCTGAAGCTCATCTTATACTATAGATTTCCTCCTGCCAGTGCGCATGTGGGATTGCGGCGGCTGGCTACAGGTTCTCAAAGCCATCTGGAGAAGAAGTTTTAACCTAGCAGGTCCCCATGTGAATAGTGTATGCTGGCAAAAGCTTTTGTCATACAGAACCTTTGCGTCAGAATTTGACCAACAAGGTTTGGAAAGGTTTAACTGTTTTTGGTAACAATGTCAACTGCTCTTCCAGTCTCACTGTTGGAAACATGTGCTGATTTCTGCTATGTGGAAAGATGACAGGGACTATTTCTAAGAATTCATGTGGCTGTGTAGGGGAGACTGTTGAACGGCTGACAGTAAAGTATAGAAAAAGAAGGAGAAGCAACGTATCTTTCTGCCCCGTTCTCAAAAGAGTTCATGCCTATAGCTGAAATACTCAAGATATTATTGGAAAAAATGAATCAGTAGCTGAAGTCCACAAGCTTACCTTCGCACTGATCTCCAGTAGATGATAATGTGTAGCCCTGGCTACAAACACATCTGAAAGATCCTTCTGTGTTCCTGCAGCGTCCATTCGTACAGAGCGATCGGTGCTGGCATTCATCTATATCTGTAGCAGAAGAGACAGCAAAAACATAACACACGTGAAAATACAAATTACTAATCAAATGTTGCAATAACCAATTCTGAACAAATCCGCAAAGCAGAGTGTAAATATCCAGTACTGCTTCTCTTGGTCTTATTTGTTGAAAAATGCAGACAGTCAATATAATGCATAAAAATATATGAAATTGCAGATTGGATGTTTTCTTTGAGACGACTGCACGCAGCGTTCTCTCCTGTAGTGTCAATATATCCCTCAATGCACAGTTATACACAGACACACAAATACGCACACATGCTGCTTGAGAGATGCTTTTGTTTCTTTTATATCTGGCAAAGGTAACAAGCCAGCCGCTCCAGTGAGTCAGCAAAACCCACAAAATACTTTCCAGCAGGATCACCACCTTTTAACGGGGTGTGGTTTTCAGATGCACACTGACGGGCTGTTCCCCTGCTAAGTTGTACCTTACAGCTCCTTTAAATACTTGGCAGTGTTAATCCTCTAAGTATGGGGAAATGTCTCTCCACTTCCACAACCACTGCTAATCCCTCAGTGCTTCAGTTCTCATAAACTGGGGTCAGCCTGGGTTAGCAGATGAACTTGAACATCAATCTTAAATTTTCCTGTGAAAAACTGAAAATATATGAGGGGAGTGGCACTTTGAATTCAGAAAATAGCACATCTTGTTTGAGCTAGGAAGCCTGTTTTCCCTCCCTTATTTGTAAAACACTCATTTATGAACAGTAATTAAATTGATGTGGTATGTTGTTAGACACTTCTAGGATTTAGACAAGGCTGAATGTCTTTCTGAAAATATACTCCAATTCAAAAAGGAGAAAGTTACTCAATAAGGTTTTTCAGGTCTGTGTTATGGCTATGTAGTCTGACCCCTTAGAGTAATGGTCCCCTGCAACCACAGAAATTTGGAATTTAAGGATGACTGAAATCTGTGAGGTTGCATGAAGCATCTGGGCACGTGTACGGGACCTCACTTTAGAAGGGTGCACTTTATGAAGCACAGCCTGCACATGCCAGCTCAGCTTGGCAAGGGCCCTTTTCCATGAAGGGCTCAGAGGAAGCAGTTAAATTTTGTCTACATACTTTCCCCAAGACCAGTCTGCTGTGCGTCCTGGACAGCACATTTAACTCGCTCAAGACACTTAACTTACACTGATGTTTTGTTTTAAACTTCCCGACAAATTTACATGAATGATCATTTAGTTTTACTGTGTTATTTTTAGCACTCAGAAGTCTGAAAGTGTTTGGTGCTCTACACAGACACGGAAGGGTGGGGGGAAGGGAAGAGAAGAAAAACCAACATCTGACTAAACGTTCAGCTTTCCGTGTGCTTATCCACAGCTTGGAGACATTCTCCCAGATTTTTACCTTTGGGGAGGTTTCAAGATGTTCCCTCCCTCTAAGGAGAGGGATATTCATACCTCCTCTGCACACTCTTGGTTCTCTCTCAGGCTACTCCGCTCCGACTTCAGACCTAATTTTGTTCCACTGGAGCAGTGCTGATGGGAATTTTAGATGTGGAAGAAATGTAGAACCTGACACTTTGGAGGTACAGGTACTGTTCGTAGAAATACAACACCAAACTCTCTCTACTAAATGTACTACTTGAAATGCAGTGACACCAGTGCAGGTGTCAGCTCAGTGCTAACTGACACTGCTGGGCCCAAAGAGGGTGCAGGCTGGGTTTTTTGATTCCACTCACCCACATGAAAGAAAAAAAAGGTAGAAATGCAATTCAGGCAGCGAAAACCACTGTCGCTAAACCTCCAAAATGACAGTAATGCCAAGGATTTTGCAGAAATTCAAATTTAGCATATAAATATTACTACATGTTCTTGACTGGCTTTATATCAAATGTCAGACTCTACAGTTTGTCCATAGAAGCCATAAAATGGAAATACATATTCTTACATTTTTGGTTACTTAGCCTCAGTATTGTACATTTGTTGTTTCTCCATTAAAAGGAGTATTATTAGATGAAAAATATCATCTAAAAGGTAAGTGTAACCTTATGGATTTTAATCATACTCTTTCCTACCTTCACACTGATCCTCTGATGCAGAGAGTTTGAAACCTTGGCCACAAATACATCTGAAAGACCCCTCCATATTTTCACAATGTCCATTTGTACAGAGACTGCCATACTGACATTCATCTATATCTGTGAATACAAAGAAATCAGAAGTGTGTAATTAACTTGGGTACAACCATCTTTGAGTTGCGCTTGGAAATTTATTCAAATTCTGCCATAAGCATGGCTACAATCTGTTTTCCTGTGTATTTTGACCTTGACAAATCTGCAGCAACTCCGATTTAAAAAATCATTTGAACTTGAGCTGGCCTGTGCTCAAAACACTCGACTACACTCAAAAGCCCACATGACTAAACCAATGCTTTCATCCCAGTACAGCAGGGACTGCAGTTTAGGCTAACAAACCTTTTTCTTGCTTTTCCTTTTTTTAAATAGGTGTTGCACTATGAGCTGTGTCCACATCACCCTTACCTGAGTAAGACTATTTTGCCCACAATTTTCCCGCAGTAACTTAAACCAGTACAGCTTTAGCATAGAGAAGAGGTTAGCAAGTGCTGGCACGTTCATTCTTGCATTACACAGATTTACTCTTAGGATATGTACTTGTGATAAAAGCACTAGCAGCTGCCAATACCTTGCAACCATTATCACTAATCCTTCTGCTATTGCAAGGAGTGGTCCAGAAATGCAGACACAGCTTGTGCTGGCAAGGCTGTGTTAGAAGCTGCTCCCTTTGAAATAATTTTTAAAACATGTGCTCTCGTCAGAATCCCCCAACCTGATGCCTCTGCTTGTTTACCTGGAGCTTACCTGCAGGTGCGAGGGAACAGACAGGTCCTCTCAGAAGCTAGAACAGACCTCAACCATGTTTCCTGCTGTTGCGTTTTTGCCTTTTTTTAAAGCTAGGTCAATTAACATACAGGATTTAAAGGAGTTCTCCAGAGCATAACTAAGGGCTTTATATGAAACACATGTACATGTGAGACCTTCACAGATGACATTTTTGAAATGGAATTACAGAAGGCAGGTTCTAAAGGACTTAGCTGACACTTGAGGAATTTCAAGAGGATTTCTGCACTCCATGCAGGTCCGTTTGTAAGGCTACTCTATATAGACAACACAGAACTCAATTGAATTATGCCTTTATAACAAAAGTTTTAGAAGCAAAATCTCTCTTCCTGATCACAAACCATCCTTTATTTACAGGAGGAATTGAAAGAAATTTTTTTTCTATAAGCTATCCCATAGACACCTACTTTCATAATTCTCTGAAAGAAGGGTATTAACTAGATGGGTCACTCTCTTTGTCCAACATGAAAATTGCTATGTTACTACTTAAGAATCATTGTCAGTAATTCCTTCTGAATGCAATTTGTACAAATCAACAAAGAAAAAAGCAAACATACAAATAAATAGTATCTTTCATTACAAACCCAGCCACAATGAATTCAGTATTCTAAAATAATCAATATTGTCTTTTTCCTAGGAGTGATTTTCTTTTAAAAAAATAAAACCTTAATTTTCAAATTTTATTTTTTTTATTTTGGGGATGTAGTTAACAGCAAGCAGGTGTCCCTGTTTGCATGGAAGAAACTGTATTTTTTAGCTACACTGATGTAGAAAAAGATTATTTATGTGCCCCAAATTATATTAGTCCCAATTATCCTGTCTTTTGCCACCACAAAGCACACAGAATCTGTCAACATAAATGAGTAAAACTACAGATTATTTGAGGCACTTGAGCTATTTAGGCAGTGGTAGCACAGGGAGAGCTGGAAAAAAATTAGAGGTCTTTAAATCATCATCATAGCTCTTATTACCTGTTCTGAATATCTGCAGTAATTATTTTCCTCTCATATTTATCATTCTTGGCTCTTTACAAGCTTCTGTACAATGTGACTTTGACAAAGCCCATCTCTCCCCAGACATAAAGGAAATCACCATTATTGTCCTTATTTCAGATGACCTACAACCCTTGTTTCCTCACATGAGCCTCTAACTGTAAATACGATGTCCTTTTGCAGTGTGGCCAAGAACACGCAGTGGCATCCTCCCAAGAGGCGAGAGCACAGATCCACAGGTGCTCTGCTACGGCAGCTCAGCAGGCGATGCTACTTGCACTCTTCTGCAAGACTAATTTGTCAGATCCCTACTGTTGCAAAATATGCTTGCTCAACAAAACACAACCTTTGCTCTCAATGTATATGATCAGTGCTCAAATGCAAGGATTTGTTAAAACACAGAGAACCTAATTTAGCAGTCAGGCATGCAAATTTCCAACTAACAAATCTCTTACAGACTAATTTTCATCTACTTATCTCCAAGCTACTTGAAAACAAAGCCTGTAATATTATTCCTGATATTTGGATGGGACTCGAAGATCAAGAGACTTTCCCATAAAGCCAGTAGCAAAGCCAGGAACAGAACCTACATCTTCCGAGATGAAGTCCAGAGCTATAACTGTTTCTACTGAAGCTCCCTACAGTAGGGCTTAGAGTTAGATGGATCAGCTCTGCTGACCTCTGCATTAGTTTTGAAATCTCCTGATGGGGTCCCTCATGCTGTACAAGCTGAATATCATTCAACAACAGAGCTGCAAAATCCATCACAGTGTTAACCATGAGGATGAAGCGGCCTAGCAAGTTTTGTCAATCTCATTTTGTTTCACTTATTTGTCAATACACAGAAGCGTGCTCTAGATTCACATACTACTTTATTGTCATTATATATCATGATATATCACTATTTGAATGTGAAAATGTGGAGAGAGAGAGATTGAAAAAAAAAGAGATTGCAAGTAAACTTTTAAAAAAATTATTTCAAATAGTATGACGCAAATGCACTGAGGAACCTGGGACAGTAGCAATTTCAAGACAACAAGGTGGCAGGGTGTGCAGGTGCCATTTTTAATTTCTTCCAATATGCATCTCACATTGGATATTCCCACCTAAACTGCAGTTGAATCTATTCTACGTAAGTGAAGTGAATCAACTGACTTGCCTTTATCAAACAAAAGTAGTTATGTTCTAGGCTTTAAATTCTGGAAGATGACAGTATCAATAGCAGCAAAGAACTGTAGAATTGTTACACTAGATTTCTAGGGCATCAAGTACAGGCAGAGGAAGGAGCTGAGGTAAAAAAATAATTACTGAAAACAGCACTGGGGAAAACTAGCAAAGCTGCAACTGACCTAAACTAACAGCAGAAACAAATTAATTCATGGAACAATGGACTTCAAGACCCTTCATAAATGACTTGGGAAATATTTTCCTTTCTAGTGTATTTCAATTGTACCATATTGCAAAGCTACAGATTTAAGACAAACTCTGTATTACATTTTCTAAAATGTGTATGGCTCATTTCCAACATGATGTAAGTCCAGGATAAACAGAAAATGAAGACTGATACATATCACCACTAATGTTCTGAGCGAGAGCCTGGGCTTAGAACATTTCATAAAACAAAGGAAAAAGGGAAACTACATGCAGTAATACAAGGAAAAAGAATATCAGCAACTTGGAATCAAGACATCCCTTACATGACTTAGTTTTGTTTGTAAATCTGATCAGAGCAGTGACTTCTTTTTTCTCTTTCTATTCCTACTAACCTGGTTAGCAAGAATGAAACAAGTGAAACATGCCATGGCATTTTCAACCAGGCTATTTCCATAAATAGGTATAGAAATCAAGCTTGATATCGTGAAAGAATGTAAAATTAGATCAAATACACATGTTCCAAAGAAGGAATTAAATAAGAGGAAAGCTTTCTTAACAGAGTACATGTGCCACGTTCTGTGCAAGGTAGCAGGAATCCAGGCAGGTGGGAAGGAGCAAAACAAAGACGAACATGAACGTGTGCCAAATGAACCACACCAGTTTGGTGTAAACATTCCATAGCTTGTTCTAACACTGTTAAAATCCATGAAATTACCTGAGAAATATATTCCTCCAGAATAAGTCAAAGAACAAAAAATGCGGCTATGATATGCTGATAAATTCTAACAGGCAGATGTTCAGATCGAAATAATTTTCTACAGTATGCCTTCATTAGAAAACAGGGGCATTGAAAAAGGTATTATCTGTACAGCAAAACCAGTGGTGAGGCTCTGACAGCCACACCATATATTTTTCAGGTGTTTCACTGCAACCTGGCTGTAGTCTTGCTCCACATCAAAAGCCCATTTGCAGCTGGAGCACCATAGATGCCCACCTTTCAGTGCTATTTCAACCAAAACAATGCTCTTAGACTGATTCTTGAACTGAACCAAATCACAGCAATTGGAAGCGATTAGGAAATAAGTTATGTAAGTACACTGCCAATCTGACCTACAATAATAAAGCAAAAACCTCCTATGTAGGTTATTATACAACCATATTTAGGTAACATGGTTACTCCAACCATCAGAAATTGCAGGGCATGTGTTGCACGCAGTGCGGACAGAATGATTCACAACAGACAGCAGATCCTTCACAACTGATGTCAAATTTAAGTTTCTGGTAATGCCCCAGAAAGTGGCACTCAAAACTACAAAGATTATTTCGTTTTGCACAATGGATTCCCCTGCTCTTTCTTACCTATACCTCAAATAGCCAAAACTGATTTGGGGAAAAAAATAAATCTTGCATTTAAAAACAAATGGACAAAACTAGAACGCAAGAAATCTGTCCTAAAAACCTAAAGTGAGACAAGCTGTTCTAAGATGTGCTGAATGTTTTGCTGGAAATACAGATAATTAAGAAGTTTTATTAATATGCTTTGTGAGCAAGCTGCCATATCCTATTGGGAAGCCTGCCAGTCACACTGATGTGCTCGCACTCTCATGTTTTTTTCCATTTGTTAATACCTCCAAACAAAGGCCTACTAGCATTTCACTGATAATACATCCCTTTCAGTTCCATATTTTCTATTTCAAGAATTTTGTTTTTCAATTATGATTGTATTGCTTGCAGTCTAGATTCAATGCTCATTTATCTACAGCAAAACATGATTTCCTTATATGTACTGTGTCTGAGAACATAAAGTAGTTTTAAAAATCTCGTATTTTCGATTATTATTGAATGAAATGGGGACCTAGGGCACAGTGCTGTCATCAGGTTGTAACATTGATGGCACAGGTAATACAGCATCTCAGAACAAGAAGTGTAACTGGAGGTACAATGAGTACCGAACATACCATGGCACTGTCCATTCCAGCCTCTGAATCCCACTCTGCAAGGAATGCACTGGTAAGAGCCAGGAGCGTTCACGCACTGTGCATCTGGACAAGTAGCTGGAGTCAGGCATTCATCAATGTCTTCAAAAGAGAAGATAAAAGGAAATACTGGTCAAAGTCATAACAAAACACTGAACAATAAACTAATCTGATTATTCTGACTGTGCTCATGTTATACATTAGAAGAGTTGCGTACTTTATCTGTTAGAGACCTAGGAAGTTAGCACAGATTCGTACCAGCGAGGAGGCATCTCTGAGAACTAAATTAGATCATAGTACATGCAACTGAATCCATATTTTCTGTTATACTGCGAATCTTCAGTAGGTCCTCCATAACATCAGCAGATCAGATTTCTCCCTTAGATAGGTAAGAATAACTTTGTTTATGTCACCCCTTTACCATATTGAAGTGCCCCGAGGTTTTTCCTATGGTCAGTCTCAGGTGACTTTGGAAGTGCATTGCAACACCAATAAAATTGTAACTCTGGCTTCTCAAAGCAAAGAGGGATTTGGTATTCCTCAGGGTCCTAGAGTTATGCAGCATGGAAGTATTATGTGGACTATAAATTTAATTGTGTGAGTGGTAACCAAACATGCTTACAGGGAGTAGGGAGTTGATTATGCCTGAAAGAAGGCACAAGCAACACACACATCATGAGGCTGGCAATGTCTAGAGTGATAGAGGGACTTGTTGGATCAGCAGAGGTCCTAGTTTACCCATGACAAAACAAGAGACAGGTCCAGAAACGCTCATGCATCTCCTGTCCAGGCTTTGTGCATCTACCAAGAACTTCTTATTCTGCACCAAAGAAACCCACAATACATGCAATATATGCAGATCGTATACAAAAATGACATTCAAATACAAGTTGCAGTGAAGTGACCAATGCTCAGAAGATGCTGGAATTAAAACAGTGTGGGCAGTTTCATTCTAGTCTGCTTCCACACTTTATAATACGGTCTTTAATTACACAATAATTCTAATCTTTCCTACCAAATACTTGCTTCATGCCGTGCACGGGACTAATGAAATCGTTGAAGTCGCCTCTAAACCCAGCTTTCTAACCTCCTGTCCCTTCCCTGACACAAGCCTAGTTGGTTGTTTCTTCTGCAATTAAGGACTACTACTCCAGCACACATAGTAGGGAGGCAATTTATCCTAGTTTTGGGGACAAGCTCACAGAAGGAAAGTAGCCTCCAACACCTGTAACTTAACTGGACAATGCTCCAGCCTTCAGAGAACTGAACATCCCCGCTTCAAACAACTCACTGCCTGTGGGCAAATCACAAGTTTTCCTAGAATCAGGATAATCCAGACCTGCAAAAACTTGTAAAACTGCTTTAAGATTTTTTTATTTAATTAACAAAAAATCCACTTCTGCTGAAAGCGGTTCTCAGAACTGCCTGGACTGTATCTACCCTCAAAACACACAACATGAATGATGTATTTGGTACAGAAATTTTCAGTCAAAACAAAGTCTACGTGCTGCAAAGCTTAAAGAAATCACAAGTAGATTTTAGAGCAATACTTAATCATACGCAATGATGTTCAGCTACGCCTATAACACTGTTCTACATAAGCAATAAACTCTACAACAACATATATGCACTCTATGTTTCCCAGGCTAGGCCCATGACAGAGCTTGCATGAGTATAGCTTGAAGGCAGAATAAAGATGGGGCAAGGAAGCGTAAGCAAACTGTGTGTGGTGTGTGCAGCTTGGAGGATTCTTGCCTTTGCTTTTGAAGTGTGGAGGAGGTGGAAAGGAGTCATTCATGGAATCTAGAATCTGTCAGTAGGGTGACTATAACATGTAGGTGTAACGACATGGTGAAACAATTCCTCGAATGTGTCATATCCTTGGTTTGATGGATTTAGTGTAGGAGGGCTTTTCCCTTAAGCAACCTTAAATAACTTTCAACAGAGAATTTGGTTTCAGAAATTACATATTGTTAAGTGATAGAGGACTACCACCACAATACTTAAAATACAAGCTAATAAGAAATTTGATGCACTGTGACACTGATTTCTAGCCTATCTTAATCACAGATTCCCTACTGACAGAGAAGATTTGGAAAAAGTAGCTGTAAGAGTGGAATGTGTGAAACAAATAAATACAAAAAAAAAAAGTCTGAATGGAAAGAGGAATCTTTTAGCAATGCTCAGAGCAGCAAATATATCCGCAGCAGCTTTAAGTTGCTTACTTGCTAGGCAACCTAACATGTTAGCAATTTTATTCTGTCATAAGTAACTTAGACTAAAGCATGAACAAGACTATGTTTAAAATGAAATGGCTGTTTATGGTTTTTAATTCACAATTCAAGCTGAAAATGGGAAAAGAAAAAAGAACAGCAAAAAGGCAAAAATATCACACTGAAAAATAATGTGAATTTTTTTATGTCAGATATCCTAGAATCTCCTGCAATATGAAATAACTATTAGATATGTATTTCCAAATTAAAAAAAAAAAGTTTATTTATCATTTGCTACCTGCTACAATATAGGAAAAACTCTCTCGATATATTTTTTTAAACAGAAACTTGGTACAGTATGCAGGGAAGGACTAAGAATGAAGTTAAGAGATTCCACGGCAAGAGCTGTTAAAATAGCTGTCCTGAGATGGTTCTGTTTGTAGTAGGGGAACTCCTTTGTAGTGTCTTAAATCTAAATAATGGAATTGAATTGTGGTTCCAGACATCAAATAACTAAAAAGATTGGAGAGTACTCAGAAAGGTTGCTTGTTTAAGACTGCACCATCTGAGAATTCTCCCTTTGCAGCTCAAGCCACAGGGCTAAGCCTCCCCTGAACAGCAGGCAATGTTAACCATCCCAAACAGCAGCAACATTTGGCGTTGTTTTTGTGATACGAGTAAATGGTAACTTCACTTCATCATCCACGACATACTGAAGATAAAATAAGCGATGTCCTTTTGAACATTCTGCCATTTTCAACTGGTGTACAGGGGGAAGTTAAATGATCTGAAGGCAAAGTAAATGAAGAAAGTAGCTGTGAGAGAAATCCAGCAGTAAGGTTAAGCTAGAGAAATTACTCATAGAAATAAGCACAGCGTGGGATGGGGAAACACAAACAGATATAAAACCACTGTGCCAAGAAATTCCATCTGAAATCAAATAGGAAATGGGGATTGAAAGGAATTAAAAGAAATACACCAGGTAAAAAAATATTAAGTTAAAAATGAAAAGATCTGTGTTATTTTAATAGTTCCATCTTATGACCGAATTTCACCAAAAATACAGAAATGTAAAATTTTCTGTTGAGATCAGAAACGTCAGTCAATGCAAGCAAATGGCTCTTCCTATTGCAGTTGTTTGGCCTGGCAACTGTTACTGTATTACTACTGGTGAAGAGTCCAAACCTACCTTCACATTCACCTCTCCTGTTCATTTGGTATCCACTATCGCAATATTCACATCTGTATGAGCCAACGGTATTTACACAAAAGCCTTCCCCACAAGTATGAGGTCTTGAACATTCATCAAAATCTGCATATAAAAAAGAGAAGTTAAGACAAACTTTGCTTCACATAGAATTACTGAATGCTTGCATCTCCCCTAAACTCTGCTTTAACTAAACACAAGTAAGTAAGTTTGGATTTTCAAGCTGTTTGCAATCCACAGACCTACAGCTGTTCTTACTGAGCAGTTCCATCTTTACCTCACTGCTTGTAATCAGCGAGAATGAGCTCTAGAAACAACCAGGCTGCAGGAAGGCGGCCAGTGAGGAGCTCTGTGGTTGCAAACACAAAGCATGTATACATTGCATGTATACTGTGCCCAAGGCAGTGCTACCCTGAGGAAGATCGCAGCCAGTTCAGGCTGTTTGGATTGCTCTGCAAAATCCATGGCTGTTTGCAACTACACTTAAAAGTACAGTGTGTTACAAATGCTAGTGACTGAGTTTTGAGTATTTGCATTTTCCAACACAGAAGGTGTTTTTACTAAATGGTAGTTTCCCTAAAGAAGCATGATACTGAGTAAATTCTTGTTTTTAAACAATCATTTTGAAAAGTGGTAGGAGCCACTCAAATATTTTCCTCGCCACAATACCTTGTAAGAGACAGTTAAAAACACTTACAGACATCAGTCCAGCAACAATGACACCAAGAAAAAAGCTGAAGAGGGCACTTTAGGGGGTTTTAGATAAGCTTCTTGATTCATTTTTATATTTTTATTTTCTATAAAGGAGACCAGTAATTACCAACGCAGTCAGTTCCATCTTCACTGGCCATGAATCCAGCTTGGCAAATACATAGGAAACTTCCTTCTGTATTTTCACAGCGTCCAAGGGAACAGAGATGGGGTGCCTGATTACACTCATTAATATCTATAAAAGAAATAAAACTGTATTACTATAGAATAACATATTTAGTTGTGATTATTTTTGTGCATTCTGGGCCACACTTTTGAAAAGACTGATCTTGTAACCATTGTAACTATCTGAAAAAGTACATGTTTTCCTTTCCTTCAGAGCTGGAAAAAAGATGCATTAAATAGTTTTGGCTGGAAAAAAATGCTCTTATTGGCTGAGACTATAAGAATATTGCATTGGCCTGAAGAATGTGACATGGTTACTGTTCAAATCACTACATCGAGCGCAAGCTGAGCACAAGATGCAAGCATGGAACATTAACACAATTTGGATGAAACAAAGATTTTAAAGTGCCATTTGGCTATGTATACATGTAAATTATTTTTTAATACTGTAGTTGCACCTGAAAGCATGCATATCAGTGTGAAGTTACTGAACTTTTGGTAGCATGAAAAGTTGATAGTATATAATCTGGCAACATGATGTAATAAACTCAGTCTGATCCAAGTTACAGAGGAACCAGCATACTCTGAATGAAGGAAAGATACTGATACAGCTGCTTCCAAATCTAAAACGGCTCATGTAGAGCCAGTCTGGGCTCTGCCTCATGCTCATCAGAGCCTTCCAGAACTTACTAGCTTTACAGGGGATGAAGACCTCATTCTGCTGATCTCCTAATGTGCTTCTGGGATGTATACGATGTATTTTGTCTTCTCAGCAGAAGGCTGAAAGCAAAGACCTAACAAAATGACTGGATTTAGTCCAGCTGCAGAGCTGGTAGCTGGGCAAATAATTCTGAGAAACAAGCACCAGTTCGGTCAGTCTTTCTCCAAACAGAAGTGTATTTCTTCCTAGCAGTCTGACGATTTTAGATACCTGATATAAAGCTAAGAAGAGATGGCCTGTCTAATCACTTTTTCTGTCATCTCACAATGGGAAAGGCTTTCATTCAATTCAATTCAGTTCATGTTCAGTTCTGAGCAGCTGAAAGGCTTTATCGGAGACTAGCTGGCAAATTTTATTTGACATACAAAACCGCTTATTTCCCCTGACCAGACTCGACATTTCAAGCATTTCATAGCATGGTTATTTCAGATTTTTGAGTGTCCATTCATACCAGAGCACTTTGTCTGCTGATCGTTAAGTTTGTACCCCTCGTAGCAGATGCAAGTGTATCCCACAGGCAAATTAACACAGTGTCCTGCTCCACAGATATCTGGATTAACTGTACATTCGTTGATTTCTAAGCAAACGAAAAAGAAGTTTAATGTTAAACTCTCCCATATAGTTCAGTAAGTGCACAATATTCTGTAACCTAAGTAGAAAGCTCAGGCCTGAAAACAACTGTAAATCAAGTTTGTAAGTCCTGACTTTTCTGCAGTGGATACCTTATCTGGAAGAATCTAGAAACCATCTAGCCTTCTTTTAGTGACACCGTCTCATGTTGCAGCCAATACCTATAAATGGGTCCATAAAAAATAAAGTAAAATGAAGATAATGTAAAATACAAATTTGTAAGTTTTAATCATTGCAGTGAAGGTTAAAAAAATAACCGTAGTGGGTTTCTGATTATTTTTACAGAATACTCATCTGTTAATGGCTTGGATGTACTTTGTAAGATAAGGAGATTCAGATACGGGCAGCATTGGATGCTAAACCCTCACAGAAGCTTTAGAAATTCTCAAAGTTTGTACGTCACTGCAAAAAATACTGACAGTGTTTAGCTGCAATTTAAACTAAGGTTATACAGGAGCATGAAATCATAACTCCTGAAAAAGAAGTTATCATCTGTAAAGAAGAATAATTTATCCAGAATATTCAGAAATAGATTACATTTAAATTTATCTAAATCTTAAAGTACAGAATTAAGATATTCAAAACCACCTCAACTCTAACTGCATTCAGTGTTTTAAATCCAATTTAAGATTTTGTCCTACAAATCTTACTTCACTTATACTTTACTATCTCTTGAATACCTGAACAACACTTGGAACTGTATCTGAACAAGAGACTGATTTACTTATTTATAGCACACAGCAATTTCTAGTTCCAATTCTTTTCCTGAGGAAACAAAAAAACAGCAGAACATGGAAAACTACCATTTTTTTCTAACTGATGTGAGTTCCCAAAAGGGTAACTTCCTCTCCCTGTAAGGAAGCAGGCAGAAGGGGCTGGCAGAAGGGGCACAGTCACCGCAGAGCTGACTTCCAAGTTCTGGTTCGACAATCACCATTACAAGAACTTTCATATGGGATTGATGAACTGTAATTATAGGTAATTGAAGGAAGCAGCTGAATGCTTACAGAAATACAGGATATTTTCTCTGCATTTACAGTAGATTCAGGAGGATTTAACTGCAGGCAGAACCATACTTCAAACAACTGGGTGATTCAGACCCTGTGCATGTTGCGTGCACCTCAAAAATCCATTCCTGCATGAAGGAAAGCCATCTTGAAACAGTTAAGCTTTTATTGAACCATGTGCCATTTCTTTGTCTGAATGCAAATAGGGAAATCTCTTGGTAGGCCAAGCTATGTCTACCCTATACAACACTGCATCTTAAAGTATTTACCTAGATATTGCAATTACTTCAAAGCCTGTGTTAATTCTGAGAGACTAGCCAATGTGACCTTGCAATGCTCTCGTGTACACACAGGGTACATTCACCTTTTTGTTCTCATATTTACAGCAAATGAAACTGTCATGCCTTTTGGATACAGCCATCACTTAGACAAGTTTCAGCTATGACAGGAACATTATTTGCATTTCTGTCATTTTCACTTTTTGACATATGGATGTGGAAAAGGCAATTTTACTACATCAAAAAAAGGAAGAATGACAAATGTCAAAAGAACATTTCAAAATATATCTTACAGTAACTCCTCATCTGCCTTTTGTAGACCATGCTGATCTACATCCCACCACGTCTACATCCCTCAAAGAACATGATCATATATACTTCAAGAACACGATCATGTATACTTCAAGAACACTTTTGCAGACTGTCTAAAGACCTGACTTGTAGCCAAGAAGCCTTCAGTTCTGGACTTTGGTTGCAGATCTGAAGTAATCTGAAGTGGAATTATTAATTTTTCCTTCTATCATTTATTTGTAAGCACAAAAACGACAGGTACATCCTTGAAGGGTCCAGTCCTAGCTCTGTTGACTGTACCCTCGTTGCTGTGCTGTTCAGTGCTTTCTATCTGTCCCCAGGGTATCCCTTTCTGTTCTACAGCTATTATAATCCAGAAGTAGCATGGAACAAAGTTACAGTATCAGGAACTCACAGTCATTTCTTAATTTATTTTAGTTCTAAAAAGGATGTACAATACCTGTAACTTGAGTAGGTGCAATTACTTGACTTGCACTTGAAGTAGAGACTTCAGGAGCAACTTCAACAGGCAGAGGAGGAGATGTTTTCTCAATCACTACTGTGTGACATGGAATGGAAATCAATCACATCCAAAAAAAAACCCTTAAAGCACTCACACATGACACTGAATGAGCCAGACACTATGGAGCTTTTCATTAGTTTATTATGCTTAGATCTGGAGTAGAAAAAATAGTATAATTGGATTTTCCATCATTCTACCTTTTGTGTAAAAAACTGAGGTGCTAAAGAAAGCAAGCAAAATAGTAAAACTTTTGCAGCAGAAGTTATGCATAAATCTACAAGGAGGCACCTAAGTAAAATTTCTTCCTGGAAGGGCTACAAATCCTCAACTCTGCTGACATTAAAATTCTCATGTACTTAATCCAGGATATCACTTTTGCCTAAAATACGTCTTTGACTCCTAACAAGTCACTCAGCCAGTGCCAACCTCTCCATTCCTCCCACTTCAGCTTCCATGATTTTATATTTTTACCTATCTTCTGCTCATGGAAATATTGTTTGTGAAGCTGCAATCAATTTTTTGTGAACCTCTGTTACAATTTCTACCTTCCCATACTTGAAGTATTGTAAGCACTCTCTCATACTAAATGACAAGTCAAAACAAGTTACCTGGAAATTGGGGATGCAGGTTAATCGTTGAAATTCCAGGAGAAAGCTGAGGCTGCCCAGGCTCTAGATAAGGCTGCTTTTCTTGATCAAAGGAAGCTAATTCCTAAAAGAATGGTTAAAACATTCTGAAAACATTCTCCTAATTCAGCTATCATAACAACCCACAAACTCCTGGCCTGAGAAACTGCTAACGTTCTCACAAATGGCTTTTGATAGTAGTTCATTAATTACCACCAATTTAAGCCTGAAATAACTATGTTTACACAATGACATACAATTTAACATTCATTTTACTTGAAGCAGCCATTTCACGAAGCTTCTAATTGTATCTTTGCTTTTGTTCCACCATAGTTCTCCCATCCTCTGGTCTTTAATTGCTTACGAATAGTATTTAATTGTATATTTTTATGTGATGTTGAACTGCAATCTTATGTCTCTAAGTCTTTGACCACTGTGAAAGGTTCTCTCTTAGCTATTGCACTGATCAACTTGTTTTCACAGAAGTGCTAGATGCTTGTAAGTCTTTAGGAAAATGAAATGAAGTACAGCTGCAGTTATTCCTAGCGAATCACATTATCTTCAGCATAGAGAACCTGGAACCTCCAGCATGGGAAACTTAACACAGGTACGCACCTGCTCTTGTCCACTGAGTACACAGCAACCCTGAAAACCCTAGGAAACTAACTTTGGCACGAATACAAGTCTTTTAAACAGGTGTCACAAGTGCTTCTCAAAGCTTCATACTATTTCTCTCCAACTCATTCTCTTCAGCTGTCAGTGTCTGTGGCTCTCCTTCATATTGTCTGCATTTTTCAATATCCTCTTTAAAATACAGGCTCCAGAATGGCACAGAACTATACAGTACTAGACTCTCCACCAATGCCCTAAGGAGAGATTAAAGAAATCTCTTTCCTGCATCTCACGACCTGCCTGTTGCTGTATGTAATAATAACAAGAGCTCTTTTGCAACAGGGTTTGCACTGTAAGTCCACAGTGAGTGGTTTGTTCCCCCTAAATCCTTTTCAGAGTTATTGTATCACATCTTGCACACACGGTCTGCATTCTAATGCCTAGATAAATCACATCATGTTTTACCTGATCAGGGGCTGCAGTTGCCACTAAAACCAGAAAGAAAAAAAGAAAATTAATCAGTCTTCACATAGCATTTACTTACATATTCTACTTCAAACTACTAACAATTTTGAAAGTGGTTGTTGCCATCACAGAAACATTTCAGGCTCTAACCTCATTCCAAAATGGTGCAAACCTGAAGTAATGCTCTTGAAGCAAGCGTAAAAACTAACCTGAAACTAGAATAAGATTCTACACACTGACCAATACTTAGAATTATTTACTCAGCATTCAGCTGCTTTATAAGTTTCTCAATTGTTTCCTTAGAAACAATTCAAGAAACTCGCAGGTTATGAACTCACTGATTAAACTTTTTAAATTCCTTCCAGGGAGTATCAACATCTGTAATTATTTTAAAATTAAATTAATATAATAATGGTATATAACTAACTATTAACAAATTTTCAAGTTATTGTTAAAAAAAAAAAAGAATCTTGAAATTTGCCTTTTCTTTTAGCAAGCAAAATTGGTTTGGCTTTTTGTTTTCTCCACAAAAGGGACTTTTTTGAGGAAGGAGAGGTAGAAATTTAAGGTCAGTTTTTATTTTCCATTGCAGTTTGCCTTTTTTGAATTTGTCTTTTATTGATGAAAATCTATATGCTTCTGTAAAAACTGTAAGAGTATTTTTGCTCTCACAATCAATATTTTCCACAGGATAGATTAAAAAAAAAAAAAAAAATCACTTCTTGCTCTAGTTTCTTCAGTATTAGTGGGGAGGCTGACTATAAGAACTAGGAGAACTCCTAATAAAATCTCAAAAATTCCAAATGCAAACATATAAAAAAAAAAGGAATATAAAATTCAAACATGTGTATGTGTCAGTACTGACTTAGAATAAGCATATTTTTAAAAGTTTTTTATTGAAAAAAACAGTACTCCTTTCTTCTCCAGATTCTCTGTTTTAAGATCTACTAGAAAGTGACTATCTTTCTAATTACTGAAGTAATATTTCAGCAAATGATACACCACTTTTTTCCACTTTGTAACACAGAAAAGCCCAGAGTTTTATGTGAGATATTACATTCCAGCACTGTCTGTAAGTATATTTGAATGGCTTATTTTTCTCTCCAGATTCAGTTAGCTCCATTTTCTTTTTGAAAGGAAAACTAGGGCAGTGATTTTAACTGGAAAGTAATCCATGTCACACAGAATTTTGCAAAGTCATCTGACTGAAACTCTTTCTAATAATGGCCTAACATACAGATACATAACTCGTACTTGGAAATAATCTATTAAGTACTCAGTATCATGAGAGGTTTCTTCAGCAATGTATTTCTTCTTGTCTACAGTTAGGTCATGCCAAGTTTGCTGGCAATGTATTTATAATAACGCTGCTTTCTGCATTTCTTCGCTTCTGCATTTATTTTAAACTCAGGAAAGTTCAGCTGCTACAAGTTCTCAGAGGAGCTTGAAGAAAACAAAGTCTGAGAAAAATATCTTAGAGGAGTCAACTAATCATTAAACAGCCCAGCAGAGAGGGGCTGATCCAACACGGTCACGCCAAGGGAGTGCACAGCTGCAGGGGTGAGAGCAAACCACATGCAGAGGACGCATGCCCACATCAGGTGATGCCAATCTCCAGGAGTGTACAGAAGGAAGATGATGAAAACCCCGCAGCTTCTACCAACCCAAATACTAGCAAATCAAAGCCTGAGTGGAGTCCTTTGTTACATATTAGAGATTATAAATATCTTTACAAAGATCTTAAATATTTACTACTTCTTATCATAAAAAATAATGAGATTAAAGCAGTCTCTCCCTCCCTCCCCCCGCATGGCGTTCTCAGCATCTGGTAGGAGCCACATATAAAATCTCAGCAGTGACTCATGTAACACAATACACTCCACAACATGGAATGCTCTGCTGTGGGAAGTGATGCCTCTTTGTCCTGCACTGTACAAAGCTACTCCGCAAAGCATTAAAGACACATGCACAGAAACATAGGAAGACTAAATTTTCCCACTCTCACCTTCTTGCACAGCCACCTCAGTCTCACTTTTCTGTGAGAAGGTCAGTGCCTCCACTGGCTCTTCCTTTGCTGGGAGAGGTGGAGGAGAAGTACCTTTAGCAACAGGTTGAGTAATCGGGGTCTTGCCAATGACAGGTGGCTGTACTCTAACTGCAGGGTGATGATATAGCTTGTTTCTGTGAGGGCCAGAAACCGTATAACCCATTCCACCAGGGCAGATTTCCTTAAAAGCAGCTAGATTTGGGATGGGAAAATATTCCTTTTAGGAGTCTAAAAGTGCAATATGTTGACATAGTGGAAAATATAATGACTACCACTAATAAATTTAATCTCGTATATACATTCTTACAGAAAACTACTTAAAGACAAGCTATGCATTGCATGCTAATATGACTGAGCATTCTCCCAAAATCACGTTCTGGCTGTTACTCACAGGAGGATTCCACTCCAGTTTACCATCTTTCTTCAGTTATGTTTAATCTATCATTATATCAAGATAATTTTTTGTACTAATCCTCTTCAAACAGGGTATCCTTTCTGAGAACGAATTTAAATACACAAATTTTCATCATCATCTATACTGCATAAGAAATGAAGATCACTATTTCTATCATTCTCTTTTTGCAGAAACCAAACCAACCACCCTGTACTAGAGGAGCAAAAGAATATCAACCAGTAACAACATTCATTCACATTTGCTACATCAGAGGTCTCATACAAGCCCTGATCTAAATTCCACTGAATTGAACAAGTCTTTCCACTGACTGCAGTAGGCTGGAAAAAAACAAGATGGGGATCAAAAAAAGCCACATCACCACTGGAAGAGAGGGGGAATAATCTCATTTGTAAGGACACTACAGAAAAAGGTAATGAAAGCCAGGCAGTAGCATCTGCTCCGATCTCTGCAGCTGCTCTACATGAGCATCAGGTTTTGCAGTCCTAGTGGAAGACTACAATGAAAAAGAAATACTGGTCAGTCTTCCTCCCCAAAGATAGCAGCTATGCTCCTTCCACAACTGGGGACTTCAGGAGTCTTGAGAGGGCAGTGCTTCATTGTCCTCATTGCTCTAGGTAAAACTATGTTGGGATGAACCATCAAAGATGTAGTCTCCCATGTGCCCGATGTGTTTTCTTACAGCTTCTTAAGAGATGTGCGGATGGGGGCATTGGTAAATTCACAAATTCTGATTTGAATACGAGGGTTTTAAAATGAATTAGCATCTATAATAAAACCACGACATACTAGCTACAGTTGCTCCACAGATTAATTAATTAAATTACACATTAAATTGCAGTATGCATTAATTGCATACTGTGTTCTGATGGTGTCATACTAGTAGAAAAGATTAAGGGTCAAACTGATTAAACTGAGTGGATTCAGAATGATGAAATATTTCTTGTTGGGAAATGCTAATATCAAAACTTGCCAAAAAAACCACCCAACTGAGGGTGGGAATTCTGGTCAAAGGAGGAAGACAGAGAAAATTTGACAGCTGTCCCTTCAGATGGCTATCCAAGATGTAGGAAATCTGGTTTCAGGTCGGATTGTCCCAAATGCAGAACAGAAATATGAGCCTTATTCTAGCACAGCTCTGATAAGTGCTCTCAACACCTGGGTATACAAAGCTGGCATCTCTCAGTCTCTCTCTTGGAGCTGGTCAACTTTGTACAAATATTTTAAAAGCTATCAGAGTGAGATAATGACTGTTTAATTCAATGACTCTTAAATTAACATGGGATGCTGCAGTAAATACATTACCCCATTTTGGAGTATCCCACTTTCACACATTTTTCATACAAAACTCTGAAAGACTATGGATTTAACCTGTTATAGAAAGGAATATCTTTTTAAATCATGGAAGTTGTCATGAAATGGGAGAAGTATTTCCCACACAGATCATCAGAATTTTCTACTCACAGATTTTCTGTCTGAAGTCTTCTTGTTATGAAAAATCCCTCAAATAACCAATTCCACACAATACTCAACGAAGTATTTTTCATGACTAGAGAGCAGCCAACTTTGCAAAAAGATATATTCTCTGCTCCAGAATACACACAATTGGGCACAAAGACTCATGCAATATTCTCATAGATGTAAAATATCTATGAGAATATATTCTCACTCCATTAAAATGCCATAGAAATATTATTAATTTGAAAGTGAGATGGACTTTTAAAATCCTGATCGGTGATCTAGCAACCCCATGGTCACGCAAGAAACAGTGGCTTTATAAATCAAGTGGAATGCTCAAAAATGTTGTCACTTCCATTTCCGTAAGCCCAACGTGAAAAAGCAAGGAATTTGTTGCTCTCATCATGTCTCTCATGTTAGCTGTGGATTTCCCAAAGCAGGTAGCTAGTTTTGAAAATCTAAATCTTTATAAAATACTCCAAATACATGACCTGTATTGTATCAGTGACACCTGCAGCAGCAACTTCAGTAAGAACAGTGGATTACTGCTACAAGCACCTGCACTAAAATATGGAACAGGATGGACATCATGTATATTACAATAAGCAATGATGCTTTTACAAAATATTAATTTATCCATACATTGGACAAAAAAATATTAAATTGATTTTGAATAAAGACTCCAACTTTGGTCATTAAAGTTTTAAGCAAAATCAGGGAATAGAAGGTACTCAAAAGCAGTGATCAGTATCTACAACATGTGGTATCTTAATCTACGAGCAGCTTAAATGAGGGTGCTGACCAACCAAGCTGGGATTTTCCAAGTCCTTATATATTTAAAAAACAGCAGGACTCCAAGTGAACATTGATAAATATAAGTGAGCTTTATGTATCAAGTAAGGAATTGTTGCGGTGAACAGTGGCATGAAATGTTTAACGGCCAGTAAGCAGCCAACACCATACATAGCACATTCCTCAAAATGGATGGTAAAGATATGAAGGAAGGTTAGAAAGCAGAGATACTCCCATACATATCCCACTAATTGTAATGGAAACTACAACACAGGTAGCTCTGTAACCTAATTCTCAAACGCCACCAGCCTTTCACTGGTGCTTTTAACAACTGAAGAGCATTAATTAGATTTTGGGTTAAGTTGCCTGTATCTATAGTCAGAATATAATGTACAATAAATTTCTCTTCATGTGACGGAGAATCAAAGTTCAAGGACACATTCTGAGATGCAAATATTGTTAATCTGGAATTCTATCACAACATATCAAAGATAATTCCTGTTTTAATCACAAATACCTATGAACAAAACTACTACATGTGTAATTATTCTACTATGATGTAGAAAACTGTCATAATTTACTGATGGACATTTCTTGTTTAAAATCAATTCTGGATTTTTTTTTTTTAAAGCATGCATAACAAACACAGGGTGGGGGGGTGGGGGCAAGAGCTTGTATTTTTAATGGGCAGTTCTTACCTGTTCCTGGATGAGGACACTTCTCACAGTGTGGGCCCCAGGCTTTGCCAACACTGCAACAGCAAAGCTGCTTGCTGAGCTGAACAGAAAGAGGATGCATGCATTGCTTTCCTGCACTAACAAACCGGTAGCAGGGACCCTTCTCTTCAGCAACTATAGGATTATCAGCTGCAATGAAAGTGGAAGAGAGGATCGTACTGTTAACATGAAAAGCAGAACAAAGAAACACCACCAGATTTCCAACACCAGTTAAATGGATTAATATTATCATCTGCTGAAGTTTTAATTAAAACACCTACCTCAAGCCATAATCACAACACAAAATTCTTGTTTCACATCAAACACTCCTGAATTCCAACTCATCCTAGACCAAGGATAAAGTGTATTTTAAAGGACAAAAAAATATCTGCAAACCAGCAGTTGTCATGCTGCCACAATAAAGAAACAGAATCAGCTCTCTCACTTTTATGCAAGTCCAACTGCTGAAGACTACGGTCAATCACTGCCAATATACCGTTGTGTCAAGCTACATACCCACTGGAACATTGAGCTATAAGTAGGTTACATAAAGAAGACTGCAAAAGGATATATTTACACTTTGTTCTGCTTAGTTTTAGTGGGGAAGAGCTGAAGCTATGACTAGTATGAGATACAGAAAGCTAGGATCCATGCAGCTTTCTAATTTGTGCTGGGTAATATGCTCACTTAACTCAAAAAATACAAAGACTGCTTGATTTGCAACATGACCTGTAAAAGCAAAAATGAAAACCATCTTCTTTTTTCTCATATCAAACTGAAAAGTTGTAAGAAACTATTCACAATGCTGAAAAACTTTCTCAATAATTCAGTGTCATTAACTAGTAGCACAAGATAATTATGCTGAAAAAGTGAAGAAATCACCTATGGCTCTAGGCTATACTTTACTTTATAAATCTAAAGATATCTCAGATAAGGAGCTTAGGAAATGAGGTATTTTTCATTTGTAAATATTCTTCCTGAAAAACTTCAAGTGAGAAATTTAGTTGTTCTCTATGCCTTCTTTCCTTCTTGCAGAGGTAATTGATCTCAAACCAAGTAAAAGCTGATTAGCAGAAGAAAATATTTGCATTCATGCTGTTAGAACTTTTTCTTTCTCCTAATTCTTTCTTAATTTTCAGTCCTCTTAATCAGAAGGAACATGTGCCAAAGATCATCCTGGGCTGAATATTTCGTAATGGAAACTATCCAGGTCAAATCCGCAGGGCTGGAAGAGAGGAGGTCAGGACACAGATGATTTTGGCTGGGAAACTAGCAGAGAGAGGAAAAAAAAGCATGGGAAGAAGAACTCCAGGCTGGGGAGAAAGACTGTGTGTATGAGGAGGCTGGATGTGGCCTTGAAGGTTTTGTGACATGAAAACCAGGAAAAGATGGCAAGGATGCTGGACAGCCACTGGTGGAGACCAAGACTTTCAGGACAAAGAGACAGAAAAGAGGCATGAGCACTGAGACTGACTGAATAAAGTGAATAAGCTGAGATGAGGAGGCAAGGACAGCAAAAAAGATGGGGACAGCTTAGGAGAGTTGGGGCCAGTCAAATAAATCGTCATCTGAAGTGCAACTAAGTATCTATATTGGTACTTTGATTAGCACTATTACTTACGTATGCATCTTGAGAGGGTAGGATCTGGCACAAATCCCATTTTGCAGGTACATCTGTAGCTGCCCATGGTATTCAAGCACTCACCATTAGGGCATACTCCCTGTAACTGACACTCATTGATATCTGTGGGAAAATTGAAAATAATCAGATACTGAAACATGTATTACTATTCTTCTTTCTTCAGAACTTATCTTTTTCAAAATATGTGCAGGAGAACCGCTACAAGTTAACACTCCAGTTAATGCTTTTTCCCATACTGACAGCATTTGATTTATAACCTTTTAAAACACTGCTGAGAACATAACAGAAAACCAATTACGTTTATACATCATTCCTAAGCACTCTGAATTAAAAAACAAATACACTTTGACTGCCTTATCTACCCCTCTTTTCCTGACTAGATTATTGCTTGAGCAGTCAAACACAACTCATAATAACATTAATGAAGGCAAGTTTTAAGAAACGTAGTATACTTTATGCAGCATGGAACACTGCTTGACACTTTTAATAAAGTTTTTATTAATATTTGTATTCAGTAGTGCCTGAAGGTTCATTGTGCTGGAAGAAACACAATGCAAAAATACCACCTCTAGCCTAAAGAGCTCACCATCTCAACAGCAAGAATATGCTTCAGGAAACACAGAACATGTGACCTGGGGCAAAAAGGATTGCATCGGTGGGAACACAACTCTGTAATAAGTAATTACTTTGATAATGTTTGCTGTTGCGAGGCTACTTGGATCAGTGTCACTTTCAGGGTCTCACTGCATTATTCTCCCATGCCCCAAGCATTGGGCCTCAGGCCTTTATCACACTTGGGGTTGTATCTATAAACCACTCACTCTTAGAATAGGACCTGTCCAACCATCAGCTGGATACCATCTGTAACTAAGTCAGCCAAACTGGGATTTTATTTCAGCAGACAGTAACAACGTAACTTGCACTGATAATCAAAACCTTAAAGTAATAATAAAAAAAAAACAACAAAACCCCCTAACTTCTAATTGTCTCTGTCATAAATAGTCACGTCTCCTCTTTCAGAAAAATAGAGACAGCACCTACAGAAACAGACCTACTTTAAAATGTTTACAGGCATTAGTTTTACATAAGACTTGCCCTCCTTATCCCTAAGCTAGGAAAAAATGTCTGCCTTGCTTGGTGAACAAGTTTCAAGAGGAAGTCAAATATTTCAGCTAGCTCCTTGGAAATCAGGTATTAGTGATCATTTTATCTAAAATACATAATGTTTATTACCTTTCCTCTTAGTTTTTATAAAACCTTCACCATTTTATTTGACCTCATTGTATGTTGCTGCCCAATTCAGCACAATCAATGAGGGTAAGAAGTTGATGTAAAATGTAACAGATGCACTGGAGCTGCTTTTAGAAACCTACAAAAAAATCTTTCACATTCCTACCTTTTTCTTAATTTTTCTCCACAAGTTTGGCTACCTGTCCCATTACATAGGAGCACATGACTTAAGCTCGCAGTACAGCAGACTCTAGCACGTCATGTCAGCTGCAATTTTTTCAAAATATTCAGTGTTGAGCTTATCCCTTAGCTCTTCCAAAGCTATACCTAATCTAGTATCTTGACAGCACCTGGATCAACTTCACCTCTATGCACTTAGCCACATGTGACAGAGAGTGATAATTTACAACCTAGAACTTTGGATGAAATGTGATGGAAACCACACGAATTACAAAGCATCAGTTCTGCTTCAAAGGAATTTTCAAGTGAAATTCCCAGACTACATGACTTTCCGACCTCAGAGGAGTGGGCTATTTAAAAAGGAGAATAGTATAAGAAAAGAATACAAAAAACTGCTGAAGTATTCTTCTACAGTAGTCTAATCTTTCTTTTCTAATCAAGCTTTGAGCAGGAAGATGTCCCATATAAGCACAGGAGTATCTTATTTAAGGATTGCACTAATACAGAATATTTAGTAAGTTAGACTTATTCTGATGCACTCAAGTTTTAGACAGTTTCTTCAGTTTCTTAGTCTGACTAGGTTCTTTCTTCTGCTCTGAAACCTCAAAACATGATTGAAAGCATCAACAGAATGCCAACTGATTGCAAAAGTAAGATCATCATTGTTTCAATATCGTTATCTTTTGTGACTACTGTGAGGAATGAACTGAAGTCTTTACAGCTAGCAAACTAAAGACATCATTGAAACATACTAAAGAGAAACATATTGATGCTGTTGTAAAGTTGTCAGGAGGAAAGGACATATTGCTAACCCTCCACTATCAAACACCAGGCATGACAATGAACATTAACAAAAGAGGAGACTACAAAAATACCTAGAAGTTAATAAAGCAAATACTGGCATGCTCAAGAACATACTATTGAATCTTCTACTTGTTGTCAATTCGTGTTGTCAGACCAGTCCTCAAATGCTAAGCCATGGAACAATTCTGCTTGCTTTGATGAAGCACTGACTCTGTCGTCGGAAACAAGTTAGAGGAAGAGACAGTATGCTTTACCCTGAATACGGGAAAAATCCCTATATCCAGGTTCACTTCAAAATAAAAATCCTCAACACAATTACACAGATACGCAAATTACACATATATATATATATATGTGCAAAAAGCATACATAGATTTCAGAGGGAGAGGAAACATACAGGATGAAAAAAGTAATATCAAAAATTAAAAACCAAGATGCATACTTTTAACAAGGACTGTGCTCTTTTATTCTAATCTGACTTTTGCTTTTTATCGTTTAATAGAATTAACAGAAATGTTTTGTCTAGTGAAGACAGCACTTAAATTTTAAATCAGCAAAAAAGACAACTTAAATAATATTAACTGTTTTTTATACTTGTTATTTTCAAGAAAAGATCAAGTCTCTTGTTTGTTAACCATTCAAATACATTGCTATTTGCTTATATGTCCTCATTATGAAAAATGTGGCACTTTTCTTTCCTACCTAGGAGGATAACTCTACCATTCTACATGTATTTAAGCAAGTTTGCTGATGACACAAAGCTGGGAGGAGTGGTGGATACACCAGAAGGCTGTGCTGCCATTCAGCGTGACCTGGACAGGCTGGAAAGTTGGACAGAGAGGAACCTGATGAGGTTCAACAAGGGCAAGTGCAGGGTCCT
>Ga0065711_1026427_pt1 | contig 71801 bp, 31 predicted proteins | sample Hoacrofraction12_FD_59098 | JGI IMG/M metagenome (GOLD analysis project Ga0065711, IMG submission 59098) | Hoatzin crop microbial communities from Cojedes, Venezuela - Epithelial fraction 12 v2 (version 2) | ecosystem: Host-associated > Birds > Digestive system > Esophagus > Crop | place... | reverse complement strand
ATGCAGGCCCACCTCTCCAGCCTGTCAAGGTCCCTCTGAATAGCATCCCTTCCCTCCAGCGTGTCAACCACACCACACAGCTTGGTGTTGTTGAACCGTCCTAGCTTGAGTCCAGCCCCCACCCCCAAACCCCCCCTCCCCACACCTACTGGCTGCTAGAAGTTGCGCTAAGAAAAAGCTCAGGGGACACAGAGCCCAACTCCACTATGGAGCACCGCCCAGTTGCTGAGTAATTATTTGGACCCAAAAAAAACCCAAAATCAAAAAGCTACCAGGGCTACACGTGTGGAGGAAGGTAGGTTAAACCCAACCATGCAGATGGACTAATTTCAAGAGTTATGACTCAGCAAGTCTGTGCTCTAAAGCATAATCAGCCAAAAAAAAAAGAAAACCTCAAGTCCTCAGACGGCCAGCGCTAAAGTGTGAAGTATTTCTCTGATGCCACAATGGTATTTAACAGCAGCACAAATGTTTACCTCAATATTTCTTTTAAAACCAAAGGTATTTATGCACACTGGAAAACAAACCAGAGAACAGGCAATGCAATTATCTTCATTTACCACGTACGGCGAGGAAGCTTGCCAGGCCCGCCTGAGAAATCCAGAGCTTTGATGGGAATGACCAGCAGTTACCTAACAGAAGTAGGTGAGTAATGGTGAATGAATAATCTATGCTATGCATTTAGGACTTCTTCCCATTATAAAACTGTCTATGAACACTTTATATACTGTCAAATAACTTCTAGAGTAGTTTCTTGAAAGCTTTCACACTCCAAATACATTAGTCAGACATACATAACCCTTGGAATTATTTCTTGTACCACACGAAAAACAATAAACTCAAAATTTTCACAAACAGTTCAATTGTCAAATATCAGAAGTAAAGACGTAACTGTTCGTGTGCACCTGACATACCATATAGACTTTGGATATGGAAACGGAGACTTAATACTCCAACTTCTTACGCATTTTAAATACACAAATTCCAAACTGCAGCTCTTACTATTTCCAATTCCCTCTTAATGTCAATATATAAGTAGAAGATGATAATCAAATCAAAATAAATATTGTGAACTTGAGAAATTGGAGATGTACCTGCATAACCAAACCGTTGAAATGCAGAGTGTATGGGCCCCCGGGATCTGCAATCCTTTGTCGAAAGTGGGATCAAATGCAGCGTAATTCAGGCTGTCAGCACAGGCGTCATCTCAAGATCTAACAAGCTTTTCCCACCCACTGCAACACCAGTCCACTTCATAGAGAGGATAACTTCGACCACAAGCTAGCAAGCAGGTGCTTTCGTGATGAAGCAGTGAAGTTGTGCTTCATCCCATAAACGTTCTTTTGTTATCAAAAGAAGAGCTGCCAGGGGCACTCAACACGCACTCAGGAACTCAATGAATACGTGCAATTTTGGACATGCAAGACGCTCCTGCCCTCTAAATGCAAGGCAGAGTCAGCAGATTCTGCTTTTGGTTAAGGAGCAGATTTGGGTTCCTCACTCCGTAGCACTTGGACAGGTCATTTAGCCCCACTTGGCTTCAGCCTCTCTTGTTACACAATGGCATTAGTGTTTCTGTGTCACTCGTGTTTGTTAGGGCCTTCACAGCTTGTGGTGATGGGCATCATGGAATGCCCATAATAACAAATAACTTACACAGTTTTCCGCCTTGGTGCAAACACAGATTAGATGTTTAACGCTATCTGAGGTGCATTCACCTCACTGAACTGGAATCTGAGTAAGCAAAAACTTTCCCATGTCAGTTTAAATCACGTTGTTACCTACACATACATGTACATTAAGCAACAATGAAGCTCAATTCCTAACAAGTTCTTACTGGAGCATTCAAGAAACAATAAGCGAATGGCTAAGAGGAAGATTTTAATCAAATCATACACATCTGATAGCTAGTCTGTTTTCCAAAATAAAGGTTGAAACAACCAAGTACACCCAATGTATATTTACACATTTTTTATTTTCTATAAGCTTTCAGGACTGACTTCAATAAAAACTCACGTTCTTGGGAACTGTGCCTGTATCAGTACAGAAGATTAAACTCGGTTTTACAGAGATAAAAACATCGAATAAATTCATTGTCAATGCTCGTATTTTGCTATAATAAAGAGCTACCATCCACATGAAACAACTGCTTATTTCTGGAGGTAATGTCTGCAGACAAGTGCTTTCCTGTCTGGGTTCTCTGGTGCTAACCAGGCAGTACGTTCACTTACATAGTGCTTCTTTTAGTTGCAGTGCTTAATATCATCTCTCTCTCCTGTTCTGTCACTTGCTGAGGGGAATGAGACTATATGCTTACAAGACTTCACTTTTGCTTCACGTGAAGCTAGGTAAATACAGCAGCGCTGTGCCATGTGTGCTGCAGGCATGCTGTCTGCTGCATGGTACTGTTCAGTGATAATTTTTTCATAATGAACTATACCAAAGACAAGCCTGACCAAGACATTGAAGTTGCATTACTATAGGTATTAATTTAGCGTTAAAAGGTCTCCAATCCTTACACTGGTTTCAAAATCACAGAATCATATGTCAAGGGATTGCTTAGTCTATCTATTGTCAGTCCAAAGAATAGGAACAGCTTTCCTCCATCATTCCTGATAGAGACATGTCTAGATTCCCATAAAATACCTCTAATGGTAGAGATTCCCAACCCATCCAAACAATACTTACGATTTCAAAAACTGCACCATTTAGGGAACACGAACCTTCTTCGCCGCAGCAACTCCAGACCACCGTAGCTCATGGTGTCTGTTCTAGATATGGAAAAAATGTTATTCTCTTCTTCCTTGCCTTCTAGGCATTTCATGCTACTGTTTTCCCTCAAGTATTTTCTGCTTTAAGCAACCGCTGCTGTCTCCTTGTACCTCAGCTTTCTAGACTTCTAATCACTTCCACTGATGCCCTTTGGACTAGACACTTTTATTGAGGCTTGGTATCCCAAACCGGTCATGATACTCCAGCTAAGGTCCTTGCCTTTGAACAGCCAAGCAGAGCAGAAAGATGGTATCACGTCTCACTGGCTGTAATTTTGCTGATACATTTTATTGCAACATTTGTATTTTCACAACAATGAGACATTGCTAATTCACACTCAGTTGCAGTAAATTGCACATCATCTTTTGCAGAGTATGGCTCAGCCCATGGATTGCCATGAAGCCTTCAACAAATTTTGCCTCTTCTGTAGAGACAAAATAAATAACCAGACCCCATGGCCTATTTGTCAAGACTTTTTTGGATTCTGAGCTTGTCCTCCAGCATCCTTGCAGATCTCCAGTGTTTTTTTTTTTTAAATCTCTTATTTCATAACAAAATTGTGAAGAGTAAGCCAGCTTCACAAGGCCCACTCCGTATGCCCTCCCACTCTGCTAGTGAGTGAATAATAGCTACTCTCTGAAACAGGGCTTCCAAAACATTTGCAACCCTCCCAGAATATTTTCTGTACTTGTATCATTTAATGGCTTATGAAGATAGCATGTGAAATTATATCAAAAGCCTTGACTAAAGTCAAGACATGACATCAGCTGTAGGTTCAAAAACATTTAGTTAAATTGTTCATCTCTGCAATAAAGGCACCAGCTGGGCAAGAACTGAAAACTACTCTACAGAGTTGGATGTGAAGCTAAACTCTGAAACCGCGTTGGACTTGGGGTTTGCTTCATCTAACTCAGATGTGTAGAGAAGTTTGTTTTCCCCAAAGCTAGTCTGTTCTTTCCCCAAAAATGATATAATGTAAGCTGCTAAAAACACACCATTGCAGCTCCTCTCCATTTGGCACCAGCCTAGCTTCCAGTACAACATTCAGGACTCTTGAATCATTCCCACTTTACTTGGCTTGCATTTTCCCTTCTGACCAAGAGAGACTGTGGGACTTCTATGACACTACAGCCTGTTCCTAGGATCCCACATTGGAGCAGAACAGCGTTACAACATTCCAAGCCATATTAAATCTAACTCACACCACTAAGATCACGTTAGTGCATTAAGTTTTGTTCTCAGGTCCCAAAGACATGAAAAAATATTCACTCCACTCGCCCTTTTCATGCAAAACATACCACTTGCCAGAAACTAACATCACTTTACACCTTTCCAAACTGTTTACTAAACTTACAAATCAAACGTACTGTTGCGTAAAACAGACAGAGATTAATTTAGCAGTACTCTAAATAACATTTTGGCTGAAGTGTGTATAAGGTAGCATATGTCAGCATCGCAATGAGGAGAGAATTCTTCAAGGAAATCCAAAAGAGTAAAGTTCCATTTTCTTAAAAGGAAGAAGTTATAAAACGGGATTATGAGCAATTCAAAAGTGAGCCAAAAAAGTACATCACGAACAATGAAATAGGAAACAGGAAAAACACATTTTTCAGGTTTTCATTCTCATACATGGCTGAAAGTTTTTGTTTCAATCTTATTCACTTTTCTGCTTGGCATTCTAGGGAAGATTTAAGCCGTCTAGTAAAAACTTCCACTAGAGGACATAAGTTTAATTCTGGAGATTAAATCCTCATTTTTCTGATGCTGATTAGTGAAGATTTCTTGTGTGTACGCATAGGTAAAAACTTAAAATATTTTCTTTAAAGTTTCTTTTTATTTGAGAACTTCCAGAAATTTAATATCTCTTCAGAGAAAAATTCCCTCAAAATTTCCACTTTTGGAAGAAACAGAAACATCTTGCTGTGGCACAAACATAACATATTTCTTCCTTATGTATTTGTTGAAATATATTACTTAGAGTTCATTCGTAGAAGGATGCTAGATTTTGTGGTTGGCAAATCACATCGTTAGTCAACCAGTTCTTGGCAATCAGCAGTCATGAATTAAAAATCACTGGGGAAAAAAAAAATTGTTAGCCCCTCAAATTTTCCCTCAGAAGTCATGCATCTTCATTCAGGCACTTTAATAAATCTCTATTTAAAGATACAGAGCCAAATAACATGTGGGATGGCTCCTCATCTATCACAGGGCAAGCACAAAGACCAGTCCAGGGTGTTAGAGTATCAGAAAAAAGACAGAATCTCTACCGTTGTGATACTCTCTGTCTCAATCCACAAGTTTTCTCACTCCTACCCTTCTGATTCTCTCCTCCATCACAGTGCAGGGAAGTGATCGAGCGGCTGTGTGCTGCTGGGCTTAAACAACGACAGTCCTATTTGACATCCAACATGGGGCTGGAAGGGTTCGACATAACAGCAGATTTAATTGGAACGTGCTAAATTGAATTTACAGCTGTTACAGGTATTTAGGTATCAATTGGCAAGCTCCTGTTCTTGCCGTGGGGCTTGCTCGCCTTACGGTATATTAGAGTCTAGTGCTCATTAGCGGCTGCTTTTTGCTGCGTGGTGCCATGATGCCTACTGGGGCTAAACCATGACACCTGTAGACAAATACTACAGTATGAATACAATTACTGTACCAATTTCACAGTATAGTAGCATCAGCCTGCTGCAGCACATAAGCAAAAAGGAAAGATCTCAGGAACATTGTCAGAAAACAGATTCACCTTTCACTCTCACCTGCTGTTTTATATCCGTCCATCTCCAGAGTCTCCAATAAATTTACTCCTGCATTAAAAAGTACATAGGTATTTTCAATAATATGTCATTAGGGATTTTATCCATTAAAATAAAAATCTAAGTCTTTGTTCCTTTTAAAGTCTTCCACAGTATACGAATGAATCGTAGTGAAATAAAAATACCCAAAATGCTGAATTTTTTGTGCTTTGTATATGATAGAAAACAGGACATAATGAAAGTTTTGCAACGTGTTGCGCACGGACCAGCTTCTACATTTATTCAGAGCCTCAGTGAAGGACCACACAGAACAGAAATTTAACCACTTTCCCTGCGGTTATCCATGGGCAAGGTGCTACAACCATTGGAAAAATGCTAATGGCAAAAAAGCAGCATTATCCTGACATGGTAAGGAGATGAGAAGAGGACTAGCTGTTCTAGTCTAGATCCCAGGCACCATACAAGACTTCAAAGACTTAGCCTTGTTCATTTGTCTTCTGAATAAGGAATCGAGAGCAAAATAATCTAAGATAGTCTAGAAAAGGATATGGTGAATAAGCAGAAAGGCCTTTGGAGTGGCAGCGGTTAAGACTCGGTCCAGAATGACTACTAGAAGGCTCCTGTAGTAGAAATGCCCAGTGCTTTCTTGCTGTGAAAGAAAAGAACTAAAGAAGCAGGTAGCACATAAGGACATCCTAGCATGGAGAATGGCCTCTATGGTTTGCAGTGCTGCTCACTTCACCTCCAGTGTCAGGCTTGGAAACCCTAGAAGCAGTGGGATGGACTGAATCCCGCAAAAGACAAATCACTATAAAAGTTAGAGACAATGTGGGCACCTCATAGCGCCAGAAGACTGTGACCACTGCTCTTGAAAACAGGGGATTTCTGCTATTCTTGGCCATGGTTGGCCATACAATGTGTCTCTGCATTCATCACCCTTTTCTGTGTCAGGTCAAATAGTGCACCATTATCGTTGGTCACATAGGTAGGACCTGAATGCCTCCAACTCAAAAGATCTGCAGTCCCTAATACCTAGCCAGCAAAATAAGGTGAAACCCTAACACTGCACATTTAACATCTGTTGTGTCTTCGGTACCTTATCTCGTAGGAGCTGGTAAGCTACCTTCAGGTTCAGTTCATCCAGTTTACAAATGAAAATTAGCGTTTCAACATGAAGAAAGTCCTACTCCATTATCTAGTCTGCTAGTCAAAATTAATCAAGCTATCCATTATCTGAACAGTCCCACAGCTCCAAGCTTCGTAAATGCAGCAGGTAAAAAGCAGAAAATTCCCTGAGCTTCAACAATTAAGACACTGTAACAAGGCGACTTTTCACTCACAATTGGGCAGACTGGCTCTGAAGAGATTTCCATGACCTCTGCTACAGCTTTCTCCTCTCCTGCCTCTTTTGTGTTACAAATTATTGGAAACCACAGTGATCTGCAGAGTTTTGTTGGTCAGTCTACAATGCTGCCACGCCAGGTGTCTGTCCATAGCACAGAACAACCGGGTGACTGCTTGCAGAATGCCACGAGAATGGAAAGGAGGATCCTGACTCTCTTTTCCTTCCAAACGCTCTGTTACATCAATCAGACCTGCTGAAATCCAAGAGTATTGTAGCTGCTTTGCCCAGGTAGCACCCCAAAAAGACTATGATCTCACCTCTAGGTGCACTAAGAATTGACAGTACTACTGACCAAAACTTGCTTCCACCCATATTTCCATATTTTTTTTTCATCAAGGTCTTCCCTAGGTAGACGCTCTCAGTCCCAGGTAGAGAAAAGAATTGTAAGAGTACAGATGTTTGCAAAGTACATGTCACTGTTGTGTGGCTGGAACATATTTAAGGTGCATTAAATGACGTTTCAGCTTATATGATTGTAAACGATACCTCGGGACTAAATTTTTAATGTCAAGTCATTACCATAGGAGTAATCTGATTTAGAAAGAGGTATCTTTGTAACAGGTACCCAAGCATCGCTGAGCTCTAAACCATCAATCCCACGCACTGCTCTAAACCAGCTGTGTCACCTGCAAGGAGAGAGCAGCAGAAACACCTTGATGAACTAGGGCATAGGTGTCTGGTCCAGAACATTTCCTCAGCTTTAAAACTCATTGTACAGAGGAAGCCAAGGTGTATTTGCTCTTAGATGTGTCTTGGTAAACTATTAGAAACAGTAAAGCAGACCCAGACTGCAGACTGGGAAGTGGCCAATGAAACATGGTCTGCTTGCAAGCAAAATTGTATCTACCTAGTTGATTTATTTCATAGTGGAGCATTAGGTAAGTTGAATTCCTACAAGCACCAAACGTAAAAGAACTCCTTGGTTTGGTTCTCACTGAAATCCGTTATTAATATGATATATGGTTATGTATAAAATCCTTGGAATTATAGAAGAATCAAATTGCTTACTCATCATGGATATTTTGAAACTTGTGGCATTAAATCTGAATGAAGCACCTTGTCACAAAACAATGAAAAAACCCCTAAAATAAGATTTGAGTAAATATTCATCTTACATTACACAGGAGTAAAAAACCTTGAGATTTTGCCATTTGTGGTGCAAAAACAAAAACAAAAATCACAAAATACTGAAAGACTAAAGTATTCATCCACCCACTTGCCATGTACACAAATGCATTTCCGTTTATTTTAAATTTGCATTTATTTTAAAATAGCGTTGTTCCATCCTGACTTGCGAATTGGGCAATGTGCTAACACAGAACTTTCCATAACACTCTGAAAAGTCAGTGCAGAACCTGCCAACATCACAGATTACCAAAGGCACTGGGTGCTGTATCAACACACTGTATAAAAGTCACAAAGGTTTGATCCAAACCCACTGAACTCAAAGGAAGCTTTTTTTTTTTAGTGACAAGAGTTCTTTTATTAAAACAGAAGTTTTGGACAAGATTTCAAATAAAACATAATTACCATGCTGCTGTGTTCAGATCAGGAATCGTCTGTAGACTCTTGATGCAGCATGGCCCCATAGCCCGTTTTGACACAGATCAAATGGGAATTCATCAAGACCTAAACATTTTGATGCTTTAATGCTATGGGCCAAAATATTTTTAAAATTTGTCTAAGGCATGGCATTCCTTTTAATTGAGCTCCAGGAAGAAAACCTGACTCCTTTAGCTCTCACAGACACATATGAGAAATACATGCTTCTTCAGCATTAACATCAAAATACTAATAAGCAAAATTAAACAATCTATAATCATTAGCCTGTACTGGCACGATTTACTCATAGCTTGGCAGAACTGCCTTCCCATCATGCAAAAAGCCATATTTCAGTAATCTGTACAAAGGACTGCCACGCGCTGCTATTACTTAGCCTTTTCTGTCTTTTTGCTCCACCGCACAATGAATCTGCTGCTTCTGCTTAATTCAATGTATGTCGTTTTTCCACTGACTTCAACAGCAAATCTATTGTCCAGAGGTGAAGATACTATGGATTGCTTTTATATAACATACAGTAAGATGAATAATTGGGTGAGAGGAGCAGATCAATGAGAAAGTTCTGGTTCAGGAGTAAAAATCTGGATAATCAGTAGTGATGGGAAGCAAATTCAGAAAAAAAGGACATGGCAGCTAAATTGAGTTTACTAAAATACAATGTTTTTAAAACTTGTTTGAACATGGCAGGAGCTTTTCCAAATTTACAGAAATGTTACAGTTAATTTGCTTGTGGAATTCATACCGGGTTTTATTCATCAGTCTTCAGTATAAGCTAACAAGCTTTAGTCCTTCTCTTTGCATCTCATATTTTTTTAAGGACATGCGATTTTATTGCATTTGCAGGCAAAATCTAAATAGTTACATGCACAACCCCTTCCAAAAAAGCCGAGCCAAAAATAAGAGCTGGGAAGGAAACAAACTGCAGATCACCAGTATTACTAACTCATCATTCTCCTCTGGTTTACAAGATAGCAAGTGGAGGACGCTGCACTGGAACCCCTGCTCACATGCACACAAAGGCTCTCCATCCTTCTCCCATGGCATAGGAGAACCCAGTCACACTTGGGGCCTGCCTCTGCCCCTCTGGCAATGTGGACAGCATGCTCAGCTATTCCTGGGCACAAGCAGGGCTACACTTCACTTGAAGCCACCTCATGGGCAGCCGTCTTCCTGAAAAGACAGCACCCTCAAACAGCTAAGAATCAGTCAGTGAAGACTGGCGAAACATCGAAGAAGGGCTGCAAAAGCATATGCAGCTATGGAGATATTCCAGCCTGAATGTTTGCATGTTTATGTCCACATTCAGATCCATCCTATTTTTTTGCCATTTCAGCAAGTCTCATCTCCATCAAAGTCCAGACAGGCTCAAGCTGGGACTATTATTTTACACAATATTTCCATCTTCTGTGTAAGGAACAAACTTAAAAGCTCGATTCAAATTTAAATCAACTTATTTTAACCTATCTTCAGCAACTTCATTTAGAAATTAAGGGTGGTTGTGGCCAGATCTTCATCCGAGACCAAACTACCACAGTTCTGTTGGCCATGCAAAGCCACAGTTCTGTGAATTGGACATGCAAAGCAGAGGCTGCCTTCTCGCAATGTTTGTAATTCATTGTCAGCTCATTCTTACAGAGAGTTTGGAACAAGATCTGCTTTAATACTTTTTTATTAAAAAAAATACCAAACCAAAACAAAACACAGGCCAAATGCCAAGGTGTCCAGCTCCTGCAAATCTTGAATACCAATATTAGCCAAAGTCTTGCTGACTGGAATTGGGTTTTAATTCAATATATTCAAAGAGGAAAGACTCTGCATCTTGAAGAAAATAAAATATATTTTGCAGGTTTTTCTGGCTTTATTCAACTTCAAGTCAATGCTAATTGCAGCTGCTCACCATTTCCTTATGATGTTTTCTCTGCAACATGGGTTTTGCTTTGGGTTTGGGTTTTTTTTTCCGCTATTCTTTCCTTTCCCTTTTGATGTGACAAATATCTATTTTTTAATTATTAATAAATGGAAACTTGGGGCTAACTACGTAAACTGAAGTCTTACTTTAAAGAGACAGAACTTAGATCAAGTATAATAAAAACTTACCATAAATTGTATTTCCTGCTTTTAGAAAAAGAACACAAAAACACCATATTACCAAATACAGACATGGGAACACACAGATCAAAGCAAGAACATGTATGGAGATGGAGAAATTAAGTGGAGAGAACAAAACCAAAGGTATCCACAGATACTTCTGTCCAGTTGTCACCCTGTTCCAAAAAGTTAGGCTTGCACTACACAGAAGAATGTAAGGTAAATTATCCGATCAGAGATTTCACTAGGCGTATTTTAGATGGGAATTCAGCCCACTTGATGCTACTGCAGCCTGAGCTAGAGTCTCCTCTTCCCCTGCAAGAGTTAACTAGTGCTTACAGTTTACATGGAAGACCAGGTATTGAGATTTACAAAAGAGTGAAGCAATTAAAAACAGCAAGATGGCGTACGACCAAAAAAAAAATTAGATGACAGTAAAACTACAGCAAGAAAACATTCATCATGAAAGGATAAAATAACATAATCATTTGTTTAGGAAAAAAAAGCAGGTAGAAAAGACATTCTGCTTGACTCGGAAAACTAAGTATAATACAAATGGTGCAATTGTAGAATTATAGAATCATAGCATGCTTTGTGTTGGAAGGGACCTTTAGAGGTCATCCAGCCCAACCCCTAAATCATTACGGCTGGAAAAGACCTCTAGTATCACCAAGTCCAACCGTCACCCCAACACCACCATGCCTGATAAACCATGTCCTGAAGTGCCACATCTACACAATATTTTGAACCCCTCCAGGGATGAGGACTCCTCCACTGCCCTGGGCAGCCTGGTCCAGTGCCCAAACCACTCTTGCAGTAAAGAAATTTTTCCAAATATCCAATCTAAACCTCCCCCCAGAGCAACTTCAGGCCATTGCCTCTCATCCTATCACTGGTTACTTGGGAGAAGAGGCCAACACCCACCTCACTACACCCTCCTGTCAGGGAGTTGTAGAGAGCAATAAGGTCCCCCCTCAGCCTCCTCTTCTCCAGACTGAACAACCCCAGCTCCCTCAGCCGCTCTTCATCAGACTTGTTCATAGACATGCTCTTTAGATATTTGACAAAGTAATACTTCCACTTAATTCTGTGCTTATAAATGTATCAGCAAGAAACAGAGCACATGAACATGCCTTTTCTATAAAGATGGATTCTCTTCACGAATAGATATTGCACCATTTTAGAAAGAAAGGCATTTTACCTCCGCTCGAAAAAATGTCCTATACTTTTCAATAATGACACCAAAGGATTATCTCCAAGTTAAAAAAAAAAAAAAATCGGCAGCAGGAGGAACAACATACCAAAATAAGCACAGGTATATAGATGGAGAATGCAAACCCAAGAGATCTGAATCCTTAATCTCGTAACAGCACAAGCAACTGAGAATAAGTTTTTTTTGTGAAATCTTTCTTTTGCTTTCTGTAAAGCAGCACCTCATTTGTTAACAAGATTAAGTATTTTTCTACTATTCTTGCCTGACTAATACTTCCATCCTGGTCTTGCCTTGTTCAGCACAACGCAATTTGTGTGTCATTGCCTGACATTTTAACAAGAATAGAAAAAATACATACTTACCCATTATTTATTTCACAAAGCTTGTTGACCTAAGTTCACCTCCAGATTCATATGTCTCCTGTGAAAAGAGCCTGAAACAGTTTTTCCAAGTCTTTATTTCAGTCAACAACAGAAAAACATTGTCTTAACTTATCCTGACTTCAGAAAAAAACAGAAGAAAGCACATTTATGAATCAAAGCCCCTAGAAACCGTTCCTCTGACCCACCTCTCGATCTCTGTGCATAGCTTTAGGATTTCCTGAACAGTGCAGCAGTCAAGATGCAAATCTCAGGTCCTGACACAGCTATCTTCTCCTCAATTCTGATGGCTTAAAAATGAATGCTGGAACAAAAATAGCCTGATCTTTGTTCAAAGAAGGTAGATACAGAAGACTTCCAGCTCTCAGCTTGGCTGTTAGCCAATGATGTTAGTAATGTACCACAGGGACTTGTAAAGAATAGGGCAGACAGAAAGTAAGTTCACAGAATCATAGAATGGTTTGGATTGGAAGAGTCCTTAAAGATCATCCAGTTCCAAACCTCTTGCCATGAGCAGGGACCCTCCCACCAGCCCAGGGTGCTCAGAGCCCCGTCCAGCCTGGCCTTGAGCTCTACCAGGGAGGGGGCAGCCACAGCTTCCCTGGGCAGCCTGGGCCAGGGCCTCAGTACCCTCATGGGGAAGAATTTCTGTCTTATGTCTAATCTAAATCTGCCCTCTCAGTTTGAAGCCATCACCCATTGGTCCTATCACTCCAGGCCTTCGTAAAAAGTCCCTCTCCAGCTTTCTTGTAGGTCCTTCAGGCACTGGAAGGCTGCAATAAGGTCTCCCCAGAGCCTTCTCCTCTCCAGGCTGAACAGCCCCAGCTCTCCCAGCCTTTTCTCCCAGCAGAGGGGTTCCAGACCTCGGATCATTGCTGGGGCCTCCTCTGGCCCCGCTCCAACAGCTCCAGCTCTGTCCTGTGCTGAGGGCTCCAGAGCTGGACGCAGGGCTCCCCGGGGGGGTCTCATCAGAATGGAGCAGAGGGTCAGAATCCCCTCCCTTGACCTGCTGCCCACGCTTCTCTTCATGCAGCCCAGGATATGGTTGGCTTTCTGGGCATCCAGCACACCCAAGTCCTCCTCCTCAGAGCTGCTGTGAATCCCTTCATCCTCCAGCCTGTATTGATACTAAGGATTGTCCCGACCCAGGTGCAGGACCTCGCACTTGGCCTTGTTGAACTTCATGAAGTTCGCACTGTTCATTGACAAGTTTTCCATAGCAGGGTATTGTTACTGTGTCACTATTTCTCCACAATTTGAGATTTTTGTTTTAAAAAATCAAAATATTAGGAAGTGTGATCAAATGCTGTTACAGCATTGGTCAAAAATTACGTAAAACTGCGTACTATTCTAAATGCTATACAAAATCAATTAAACCAAGAGTACTTGGAACTCAAATCCCTGCAGCCTTTATCCCATGCAGTACTACATTCAGGTTTCACTTCTTGTCATCAGGACAAAGAAAAAGGCTACAAAACATGAAAATACTGAAGCACTAAGCAGGTCTCATTTTGGCATTAAAAAAATGCACCAGATTCCCATTTTCTGTCTTCCCTTTAACCTTTGGTATTTGTCTTATTTTAAAGATGTTGCTCAGTAATCACATATTGATGGATGTCATCTACCGTAGTTTTGTCCAAAACCGTGAGCCAGGTTTTTTTCCCAAGCCATCAATTTAGTACTGACTTTGGGGAAGATAGGTAAATTTGGCATGAAGAGAAAGTAAGGGTTCCTCTAGGCACTACGGTCTTGGTCTGAGCATACATGTGAACACACAGGCACGCAAAAACTGTCAAAACAATGGTTACCTAGTGACAAGCTCCTAACATAACGTTTAGGCATCTAACGAAGACTCCTTGTTTACAAAAACACTCAGCAGCCAGCAGTGTCTAAGCTGTCTGAAGTTCAAGCTCCTATTTTTAGCATGAATTCAGCCACACACAATCAGATTGCACTGATAGGTACAGAAATTATCTTTAATGAGAGGGCTGGAAGGACACTGCAATGAATCACAAGCCCCGGGCAAGGGATAAGGTGCTACTGCGAGATCCGTGGAGCAACCAGGAGGCAGAGCATCAGCCAGGGAACCGCCGAACTGCAGAGCTTGCCCCAACACTATACGTAAGTTAGCACAGAAACAAAACCACCCAAGGAACTGTGTATCTGAAAGTCATCTCACAACCGTTAGAACTTATTTCAGATCTCCTTCGTAACTGGTATATGAATATATATTATTTTTTAAAAATTCCTCCCCTGATAGCATATAATTTTTCCCTTAAAATATACAAACAAAACCCAAACCAAACAAAGCCCCATAATGTACTACTTAACATCACATGACAAGAAGAGTCTTAAGACCACAGGACCTATTTCCTCCCTGTCAGGAATTGCATGCACTGTCTGTCCTGCTCAATTTTACTGAGCTTTACACAATTCCAAACACTGAGTTTCTTGCATCACTTAATGGATTAAAGTGTCAGGCTTTAGCCAAAAAAAAAAAAAAAAGAAGGAAGAAAAGAAAGATATAAGAAAAGGAAAAAAGTGCCAAGTGAGACATTAGAAGCATTATAGTGTTGCTAAGTAGTTACAGCAGGTTCACCTTGACAGTCTGTCACAACAGAACGGGATGTTCTGTCACAGATGAATCACCTAACACCCTTCTTACAAAGGAGAAGCACTGAATTCGAAGTAACGTGACAAGCCATGATTCGCCTCAATACTCCGAAACATGCTAAGGTGGAATGCAGAAGAGAAAGCCAAGAAAGAAGAGATGAAAGTTTAAGGCAACAACGCAGCGTTTCAAGACAGCACGGGTTTTTCTCTACTGTGCTTGATGGACATGGCATGACTAAATGGCTAAATATGAGGTTAATTAAAAACAAACAGTTCATTTTAAAAAAGTGTATTATTGACCAAAAATATTATTTTCTCAGGAGCTTGTTACATGAGCATTATTGACTTGATTGAGCATTATTAGCATGTCAATCACTTCCAGGCTATTTTTATAACCTCGTGCACGTAGTTTCATTGCAACATATACAGATAGAAAAGTAGATACACACAGTAAAGAGCCCTGGAATTCATAATCTCTACCAACAATATCTGTTTTGCAGTGTCTGGGGCCATAAGGAGGCTATAGGAGGGCCTGCTATGCTGGAGCAAACGAGGGACTTGGGTTGTCATCTCTTTTAGTGTTGTTGGCTTGCTCCCCTGACCTTCCGTAGCCAGGACTGTTCAGTCCCCAAGACCAAAGACAGACTCTCAAGACATGCTCATTGCTACAGCTGGATGGTCCAACATTAAATTTAGACAGAGCATGCAAATCAAAGTGTTTGTATATGATGTAGAAGCATATAGAGGGAGTAAAAGGATTTGCCTAGCCAACTCCATAAGTACACCAGAACTGGTGTTCAGGCTCACTGTAGGAGAAACAACTATGTTTATAATTCTGTTCAGCTTTTTGAAGAGAGTCAGTGGCCGTCCTGATGTTTAGCCTATCCACAGAGTGACGACAACAAAAATACCAGCAGTTACAAAGCAAGATTCTTCATTCAGTTGCCAGAGAGGTAACACAATGAAGAGCCCTTGCACCCTTTGGCTATTCTGTTAGCCACCATGAGATAAAGTGGCTGGTCACTGCCAAGAGCAAGGCGGAAACAACATGATATAAAGAAATCTTACTGGGGAGGGACCACAGCTATTCCCATTACCTAGCTAGGTCAAATACAATGAGTGTACATACCCCAAACTAGCCTGTGTTCTGTTTGGTACAAATTAATGCTGATAACAGTGATGCTGTCCAAAACATGCTTTAATTATTTGTTAGCTGGAAGACAAGAATGTAGCGAATGTCTGCATCACAGGACAAACCCTGGCTCGGTTTCCAGGTCTGCCTGAACCTTTTTCATGTGTAAGGGACATTAGCAGTGTTGTTCCGTTCCATTTTTACTGAAGGAAACGAACTGTATTTTGTGTTCTTGACTTGAGGCAGTCAGAAAATCACTGTCAAATTCAAAGTCCTGCAGAAAGCTAAAGCATTTAAAAGCGTAAGCCAACCAAAGACTTTTTGTAAAGCGACACCCATCCATTATAATGCCCATTGGGCATTCGCTGGCTCCAGCAAAAAAAGGGAGATGCAAACACGACTGTTTTCAATTTCAACATTCCTTTTTCTTTTGTCTGTCATGAAAAGGAATAAACCACAGCAAGCTGACAGTTCATTGAAACTTGGCATCACGTGGGGTAGTAAATAAAGAAATAAGACAAATCATTTCCTTTTATGAAAACCTCTACCCAAGAGACTGTCAAGCCACCACCATGGTCGTGAGGGTCTCCTTCCCTTTTGGTCCTGGATGAAGTGCAACTGTGCTGTGCAGCTCCAGTATTTACTTGCGTCGTGAAGCTAAATTTAAATGTTCCTTTTATCTTAACTCCTTTTCAGAACTTGGAAGAAACAGGGTTAGATCTGTACTTGACAACAACGCTGAAGGAGAAATAAGAGGCTCCTGAAAGAAATACTGAAAAGTAGCACACTACAAGAAAAAAAAAAAAACTAAATTGTTACTTGAGACCTTTACTTCAACAGGTTTATATCCGTAAGTTCCCATAAAACCTTTCAACTGCATTGGCTGGATGAGTCAAAATAGACATGTAATCCAATTAGCTTGCCTATTTGTATTTTTTGAAAACTTCACGAGCTTTCTACAGATGGGTCCCTGGGCCAGTAGACTGCTGGAGGCTACTTCCATCATAAAAGCCAGCAACTCTCACGTCATAAACATGTCTGAACTACAGGATTTGGTGACTATTCTCAAACAAAAAAAGGGGAAAAATCCTGAGCTATTTAAACTACAGTGAGAAAAGAGAAGCCAAATGCAAGCTGTACTTCGAATCTAATTTTTACTGAAATATAATTTAAAAAATGGTTTCTTGTGTTATTCCACAGCTTGTAACACCACCACGTGAGATCACTGCATTATGTCAGTCCAACAGTTACTACAACATTCAGTCGTTGCTACAACTATGACTTCAACCATTACTGCAGGGATAAGCAGAAGACCAAAAATAAAGAAGAAAATGTGAGCTTTATATTTTCTTGCATTCATTTTAAAAAAAAGAATAGTATTCAGATAGAATTTAAAAGTGCTCTCAAGATTACAGAGACTTGAGCAAACCCGGATCTAGATTTAGTTCTTCTGTGTACATGGTTTAAAGGAAAGATGTAGGTCCCCTCCTGCACCCTACACGACTTTATTCAGTGGGTCCTAACCATTTTAAAAGCGAAGTCTGCTGCTTCATTTTATCAGCTAAGGACAACAAATCCTCCAGCCTCTTCAGTGAGAATCTCTCTCCATCAAACTCTACTCTGTAAACAAACTGCAGCAGTGGGACAGGTCAGCACAAGTAAAAGAAAATTTTTACCCTTCTGTGTTCCCTCAATTAACCAAGAGGAAAAGCCATCCTCCACACAGAATCATCCTCCCACAGTCAGCCGTTACCTTTCAGGAGAGGGATCCTTGAGGAACTTTTAGCCCTTCTTTGCGCTGCCAGTGCTAGAAACCAACCACACCTTCGGCAGACTAGGAACAGCTGTCTGAGGTTTTGCTACAAAGCGGAGCGAGCTTGGGCCCCTAGAAACCCTAGGCCAACGTCCTACACAAATTCTCCATGATGGTGCTGGGCAGGACAGTTGCAACGGTTGCTTACACCAACCCAACTTTGCGTGAGACTGCCTGAAGCTTTTTGCATGAGTCCTGTCCAATCTTGACCACTGCCATCCTATCCAACATGGTAAAATTTAATTTGCACACACAAGCATGTCCCATAAGAGCAGATGGCTTTCCAGTGAAATGACAAACATCTTACACAGCACAAGAACAGGCAAATTTAGAAAAGTCAGAAACTCTATTTGCAGGAAGCAGAAGAAAACTAAATACAGGGTAGCAGCCTTGAACCACAACTTGAAATCCAAAACCCCAGAGGCTGCTCCTTGGAGCATGTAAAATGCAGTGTACTATTGTTTTGAAAAGTATGACACAGTTACTTGCCTAGTGGTGTATTCGGAGGCTCTAGAGTGGATGGGATTAACTTCTAACTGAGAGAAAAAGAAAAGGTTATTAATCATACAGCCTATACATATTCAAAGTGAATGAAAATATCAACAGCTGACTAGGGTAACCTGAAGCAAGACAAAGCACTGGATAGTCACATCTATGGACATGCCCAGGGGAAATAACCAGATTAAAAAAAAAAATTCTCATTACTTTCACTCAAAACAAAGTAGGCTGATGATTTTGTACGAGGACAATATTTCCAGCTTTATTCTTTGCAGCTCTGCCTCAATATTTAACCTAAGATCATAAAATACCCTACTGTGTTCTGTCATCACAAACATTCACTGGTTATGGAGGCTGAAAAGGCCAAAAGCCACTATGGCTCAAGGTTTTTCACCATCACCAGCACCCCTATAAACCTCACCCCCTCTGCCCCGCTAAGCCCCACTGCCAGCTTTCCCTACACTTTTCTCCCCTTCCCTGAGCTTCTGTGCCTGCCTCTGTGGGACGGCTCCTGTGCTCACACAGCTGGTCAGACAGCCAGCGCTAACATCTCCGAGAGGGAAAAGGTGGGAGCTTGTATCTAGAGGGAGCAAAAGAGTAGGAAAAGCTCTTTCACTCATTTAAGACTGCAATTCCAAATTACTTTCTACGAAGAAACCACAGAGCTGAGGAGGTGGAGTTGCAGGAATCGCTCTTTGAAACAGCAAAGACTTTTACACGAGCAGGACTCTACTCCTTACCAGACTGTAGGGAGGTCAGAAAAGCCTTGAGAAGCTTCTCCCAGTATTTTTAAAGAACAGAACTGACGTTATACGCACACGATCGAATTTACAAAACTGCATAAGGGACCACTTTTTCGCTATCCAGGCCTTTTTTTTGTTTTCAACAGCTAGTCTAGATCCTGTGGAGTTCTTAGAAACACGTCCATCCTTACTACTAGTCATGAAGTTACTCATGCTTTCAGACAGCTGGATAGTTTATCGTAGCAGCATTCAATAAGATTTCACTTCCCAGAGTGCAGTTTCTCACAGATGTCCAATGCAGGCAAGAGAAAGCTCTCTAAGCTATTTCTTTGCATAAACTTCCCACCCAGAAAAAGGATTAAGAATAGTAACACTTTTATACTGCCGCAGATTGTTGTGAAGATAAAGGCATCAAAGAATGTGAAGTATCGGAATATTGCATAAATGAGGAGCACAAAAATACCAGTGATAGGTAGGCATAAAGGAACGAAACGGAGAGGGAAGTCCAGGGCATATTTTGACTGACTGACCTCAGAATTTAAACAATTTCCAGAATGCCAGGAGCTCCCATTGCTCATCAGAAGAAAATCCTCATACCTCAACGATTCAGCATTTCTTTATGTCGCTCTAAGTACTAGCAATACAGATGCCATTGAGAGTAGGTGGCTGACACCACATCACCCAGCATCGCCTTTTCCCTCCTCTCAGAGAGCCACAGAAATCCTAAGTCGTTCTGTGAACACTGAATTTCACTGCTTAGATTAAAATCTTCTATCTATATGATAAATTAAGCTTTAAGTGCTTTTACAGATTCTTGCTGAAGGTTTTGTGAATATACAGAATTCCTGACGTATTGAAGCTCAACTCCTTAAAGGCTAAGCAGAGAGCTTCCAATGCAAACAGCCTACTTCAAAGAAACAAACAAACCAGCAGACAACAGAACACTGGCAAATTTTCAAAGGTTCTGAGACTAATATCAAAACTACATTTCTGCATCAAAGAGCAAATACAGCTAAGGGGAAAAAAACCAACTCCATTCAAGAGAAGATGCCTGTGGAACAGTGTTTGTAATGCCCATCAATGGAAGTACATATGTAAAAAGGACAGAAATAGCATTCAGAGGAAATGCATTGCCCTGTATCTGTTTATGCACATATTTTCCTGCTGGGTTTATGCAATTGCTGTAACTGAGTGAATTAAATTAAACTGAGAAACAGAACTCTGCAATTTTTTTAAAAAAATACTACTAATAAACTGAGGCTCATACTTCTGCAGCCATTTCTGAGGTATCATTTTTTCATCATAAACTTTTCAACAGCTGTGACTCATGAACCATAAACACTTAGTACCAAGAAATTGTAAATGACATATGATTTGTGGTGTGTTTTGTATCTCTATATAAAAACGCTCTTTCTTTACATATAGGTTCAATGTGCTGGACACAGCAAACATGACTCTTATATAAAAGAAAATCAGTGACATGACTAAGACACCTGGCCATGAACTGCAGTTGACACTGGCAGGTACTCTTTACTGTACTAATTAATTTTTTTAATATTGAATTTGAATGATACTGAACTGTCTGTATTGTCTCAAGGTCAAAGGCTTTGATTTAAACAGTGTACACCCACTTTTTTCTTATAAGCCACAACATTACAGGTTTGTGGTGTGTGTCTGGTCACATTACAGTAGAGAATTGTTTTCTCACTGGAGTCTTTTTAAGCTAAAGCATATATATTCTCTGTCAACAGTATTCCACACTTCCTGAAAAACAAAAAAACAGAGCAAACCAGTTTTAATAGCTTACATCAAAGTTCCTTGGCTAACTTCAGGTTATTTTTTCCTGTCATCACTGTGTGGTAGGAGTAAACCCGTAGTGTTTTACAGACTAGACTGTGATTTCCTGGTTAAAAGAAAATAATGCTTAACCACACCTCACGTGGAAGGTGTAGAAACATGATCGTGTGCAGTGCATCTAATCCTGCAGACATACTTTAGCTGACCCTCAGCAGTATAAAAGAACAACCTCTCCAGGAACATAAAATCTATGTCAATACATCCAAAGGTAACCAAAATGACTGTAGCATAAAGGATCAGGTGCACCCAATCCCATTGATCACACCTGGAAAATTAAATACCAGTCAGGTTCTGATTCGATTCAGCTCTTGATGTTCGTTGTTGCTGTTGTGTTTTTTCTCCTCGCAACAAGATTCCCTCCATTGTTCACAGCTTGTGAAGGAGTTAAACTTTTTATTCTTTTCCTAAGCTATATGAGGGTGTTAGTTTGGGTCACCTACAAGTATCACTTCACTGTAGTATAAACAAGCTCTGAATGTAATGTGTATTTCACAGGCAAGTGACCATGCAGGAGTAAAAAACTGAAAAAAAAAAGCTTTAATGTATTGAGTAATTTGCTGCAGTTGGAGCATGCACAAGGAAATTGATGCATCACATAACGTCATATGAAATTTAAAATTGGATTCTTTTGGGTACTTAACTGCTGGCCTAAAACACCTGCGATTCAAGTGCCTTCAAAAGTTCCCAAATTCCAACAGGCTACATGTTACTTGCCATAGAAAAATCTCAGATTTATTTTATGCAATTCAGTATATGCTGCAGCATTTTTTCTAAAATGAAGGAAATTTGAAGAAAAAAAAAAAACAGACAAAAAAATCTGCTCCTGACATGTCTTGATTGTTTTCTGAGTTCAAATAGGATAGTCCTTTTTTCCCATTTCGAGGGTGAATCCAGGAAAACAAAGGGAAATGACTAACTATACTCTCAAAATGAATACTTGGTCATCCACTCAGTAATCAAGCGCACACTCAGATAAACTGGAATTTCCTCTCAATCTAGGGTTTTCATTAATAGAAGACATTTCATTTATAATATCCATAGAAACTAATTGAGGCAGACACGTGGTTTTTGTGTTGCTCTCTAGTGGTTGCTCTCTAGTAATTGTTGCTCTAACAGAAACACTTCACCAACACTACCAAATTGGGAGCATAAAGCCTGAAGCAGCAAATTCTTGACTTCACCCTTCTGATTTACAAGCCAGAAAGCAAGATAATTTTATTTTCCTTTTTTTTGTTTTTCTTTTTGAAAGGAAAATAGTCACTGGAGTACGGAACAACACTGTGAACAAGCACAAAAATCCCCACAGTGAGGGGGGGAACAAGGGTCACGTAGAATACTAAAAAACTGTATGTGAATTATTCTGAATGGTTTTTCCAAAAACACACTGGAATCAATTGCTAGTTTTGATTTGTGACAGAGAGTCTAATTAACGAGCCAGTGAAACCCTGAATGTAATGGAAGTAGACAACATATGGACAACGTAAAATAGCTAAAGATGTGTCCTGGATGCAGAGAAAGCTTGGAACTTCTTCCCACTCAGATGTGCTTAACTAGTAGGAACTTGCACAGCATGGATAAATAAAACCTTATAGAGAACTTTTCTACTTAGGCAGATGAAGAGCCACTGCAAAAGGCTACTACAAGCAAGCAAAGAATAAAATGTAGTAGACAAATGAGTGACCTAAGAATACTGTGACTGAAATCATCAAGAAGCATAGGAAGGCAACGAGAATTGCCAGAATCACAGAATGATAGGGGTTGGAAGGGACCTCTGTGGGTCATCTAGTCCAACCGAAAGATGAGGAGCTACTGGAGAAAGTCCAGCGGAGGGCTATGAGGATGATGAGGGGACTGGACCATCTCTCCTAGGAGGAAAGGCTGAGGGAGCTGGGCTTGTTCAGCCTGGAGAAGAGAAGGCTGAGAGGGGACCTTAGAAATGCCTTTAAATATCTGCAGGGTGGGTGTCAGGAGGGAAGCATGAGCTTGCAAATGATGTTAAAGGACTTCCATTTCTATCATCAGTGAAAGATGCGTTGCAAGATAAAGAAAATCCGCTTGGTAACAGACAGAGGGTAAGTACTGCAGGCAACCTTGGGCAAACACAGCAAGTAAATGGAAGTTTACCTCTGCTATCAGTCAGGATAAAGAGGTTGAATATGAAGCAGGGTGCTTAACTGACGTTAGGCTATGGAAAAGTGAACTCCATCAAATGGGGGATAAGCCCCAAAAGCCTGAAAAAAAATCATGCGGAGGAAAACCAAACCATTTCCACCCAGACTGAAGAAACACCAACTAACAGTAGTAATTTGAAGTTAGTTTGGGGTTTTTTTCACATTGAAAGTGATATTAGATATTCAGTGGATAGCAATGTGCTACTGGCTTCAACAGTATTCCCAATTCCAGGACAAGCTAGGGAAGGAAATGGAAAGCAGCGTAAAATGACGCATAAAGAAAAGTTGATCACAACAAAGACTTAAGACAAAATGATATAGCAGACCCCATGTTTTACAGTAACTGAAATAAAACTGCAAGAGACAACAGAAGGGGGAGAAATTAGCAAATTTTGACAGAGTAGCAAACCGCTATACCCTGTCTCCTATAACAGGAAAATATATGCAGCATCATATGAAATTAATAAAAAGCAGGTTCAAAATCAGAAGGCAGCAGGTCTTTACATATTAAGCTGCAGGAGAGCTGATCCTGTGACGTTGAGAGCGAAAAGCTTTGCCCAAACTCAAAAGTGACTGTTCAAATTCTGGGAGCAAATATTCATCAAGGGCTATTAAGCAACAAGACACCGCCTCTGACTCAAAGTCCCTGGACTGCAGGCTGGTGCAGCCTAGGAGCATAATGTCATGCCTGACAGGTTCCTGTGCCTCCCTTAAACATCTGCTATTGACCACTTCAAAGAAAATACTGGACTGAGTAGACCATCCTGGTAGAGAAGGTCTGTTGTGCCTGCACTCCAGAAGAGTTTCCCATGTAACTGATTGGGAAGAGAAACTGAAAGACTTGGGGAATCTTCATTAGTTGCTGGCCTAGCTAATTTACCAGCCCTAGTCCCTCCAATCCACTTCCAGAGCATCTACATCCAAAATAAATGTCAAGGAAGCAAGACGTAAGCTGTGGTATAATGATGCAGAAGTATGCATGGATAAAAAATCATGATAATACATTTAGCTTAAAATTCAGAAGAAATATTTCCAAAACCCTCGAGCAATGACTGGAATAAGCTTTCAGTAGAAGCAGGGGAACAAACAACTATTTTGAAGATTGAGGCTGATCATAAAGGAGATCAGGTGCCACAGTTTCCTGTGAAATCAGTGGGTTGGACATACCAAGGCAGAAAATCCTTTCAAGTCTTACACTGTTAATCTGGCTTGTTTGTCTGGAGCTGATCTTTCATCTCCTTTGATTTAGGAGGAGTACAAATACTATCTTGTGTTCCATGGTGGTGCATAGACCAAGGAGAAGTAATTGTTATGGCACAGAAATTAAAGCAGAAACATTGTGGCTTTCAATTTTGAACACGCTTGTTGTAAAATGATCAGAAAAGGCACAACCATTAGACTTGTTTTCTGAACTTCTGTATCCCTCTTGCATTTTGAATGTATACACAACTGCACAAGCGTGATCCTAGCTTGCAAACAACAAAACGTATAGATCAGAGCATTAACTGTGAATAAGTGTATCTTTCTTTGGCCTTAAAACCCAAATTCTTTCCAAGGGAAGGCTGTAATTAGTAAGACATGGGGGCTTTTAGCAGATGTGAAACCGGATAGATTGAGCTCTTGTATGAATAGCCTGAAACGAGGTCTGCCTTGCATGGCTTGTAGTAATGGAGAGGAAATTGAGCATTAAATACAAATCAACAATCATTCATTTCACTGCAGCAGTGGAGCAGCAGAGCTAGTGAAGTCACTCTTTTCAGCACCTTGCATCCTGCTGGACTTTATTTACAGCGCTGGAGCTCCCATCTTTGGAAACGGCCACCTACAGGGTAACTCAAACAAAGAATGATTAAGAGAGAAAGCAATTTAAGATCCAGTTTTTATACACAAACATCAGAGAAGTGACATTTTCTTTGCTTGCAATTTATGATGGGTCTTTAGATATATTCATTAAGCTATCATTCTAACAGCCTGAAGCGAGGTCAGTGTGGCACAGTACAGCAAGCCAGGGTAACAGCAGATATTAGCTGGATACTTGTACAATAAGTGAAGTCAGAAGATTTATTAGCTTTCTAATCCAAAGTCTGACCTGACTCTCCATTTAAAAGTTGAATAGGAAGTTGAAAATCCCTCCTAATGTTTTTGAGAGGTGTGAGGAGATGAGGAAAGCACCTGCAATGCATCACTCTGTTTAGATTGCAGCTTGAAACACTGGATTTGTTGGCCGCAGTGGTCTCTCGGTAGAGGGAACAGACAACAACAGTCAAGGAGTTCACTGCTCATTATGTGTGAAGAGAAAAATGGAATGCTATCCCCCGAAACACCAGAATGCTCTCGAGGTCAACAGCTCCAGAAAGCTGCCATTAAAAAAAGTCTGATTTAAGCTCTGAACAGTTCAAGTTCATGCTAATATTTGGATACAATTCTTTGTACAATTAAAAAGTTAATATTTGGCTATACGGCTGACACCCGTGATTTACAGAAAGCAACTATAAGCTGCAGAAAAAAACCAATGTCCTAACTGTACATACTATAATCACTCTTCACTGTGTTTTCTGGAGAGAGAATGTCAAAATAAGGCTAGTTTCTTAATAAATTTCATTCCTTCCATCATAAGTTGCACCGTCACCAAGGCCATCGTGACAATGATATCAACATCCAGTGCACCACCAGTCTGACTCGTAAGCTGCCACATGAATTTGTAGTAACCCTGCTGTCTCCTGTGAAACAACACAAGGTACCAGGTCCCCCCTTCCCTTGGCTCTTCCCTACAGAAAGGGATCCATTCTCCACCCCGACCCACCAAGGCTTGTCACACATAGGTCCTGTCCACCCATGCAGCCCCCAGCTGCTGGCACTTCCGTAAGCTGTACAATGCAAGAAACACAGCTGAAGGGATTTCAAACAAAACTATGGCCTAAAATTAATCCTGGGAAGAGGACGATTCAACTCACTTCCTACTTAGCGAAAAAATTTGGGAGGAGAAAGAATGTCGTTGTTGTCCCAATTTCTTTACAAGTGAACAAAGCGCTAACAAATGCTAAAAAACCTGAACCACGCCGCCTGAGCTGTGGCACTGGACACGGTGTTGTAGGAAACTTCAGAGAAATTTCTTCAGACACAAGCACCTTAGGAAATAAATACTCTATACGGGCAAACATAGATACATCAAATGAAAGTAGAAAGAAGAATTTGATAACTCCAGATGAAAAGGTTTATAAATGAAGACAATATGTAAATCTAAGAAATGTCATTAGGAGGAATAATATTTTCTGAGTTAAAATGGTATCCACATTTCTTGTACAATGTGTACATTTGATTTATGAATCACAGGACAGGAAATTTAATGAATATTTTTGTGTTTTAGCCATAAAATATTTCATAAAATAACATTTATTATTATTAAATCACAGTCAAAACATCTGCTTTAGAGTTTTAAACAAATCAACAGTCTATAAACATTTAATATCAGATTGAAAAGCAAGGGTCAGAGAGATGCCTTAAAGAAATCTGCCTTCAAGTGGTAAATGAAAATGCAGAACAGTTGCAGAATTTCTAACATTGTTTGTGAACATCATCAGATTCAGCATTCTGCAACTGAGTTCATCAGTCTGTTTTTAGCCTGAGCTGAGAAAAATCTGTTATTATCATCTCGAGATGCATAATTGCATGTTTACTTGCAATCCTCACTGTATATTAATTTTTTTACAAAAACACTTAACCCAAAATGCATGAGTATAACCTGCATATTCAATTTTTTTTTTTTAAAAATCATATTTGAAAACAGGCCTCAAGAGGATTCAAGCGGAGACAAGAGGAAATGGAAGACATCTTGCTGTAAACTTTTGGCTGAGATTCGACAAAAGTCCTGAGATACAACTCTCTTTGTTCATTTGAACAGAGCTTGATAGTCTGTAGGGCCGCATAAAAATAAGAATTATAGTTCATGTGTTAATTGTAGTTATTGAAAATAAGCATCACTGCTCTGCCAGCCATTTGTAGTAGTAGCACTACACCTTTGTGAATCACAGGACTTTAAGAAAGAATTCTCTGTTCTCCCTTCCCCTGGTAAGCAAAGCAAAGCAGCCCCCAGATGAGCTGACTTATTTTAAAAGGAAATATTTCTGAATTTTTCTTTCCCGGATAACTGGAGCAACAAGAACTTTTTCAAGCAGACACTTGTATATCCATCCACTAACTTTCCCCATGACATTTTTATTTGATGCTTTATTCCAGTTCTTAGAAAGAACTCCAAAACTATGAAAACTACTGAGCAATGACAAGAAGATCCCCAAGTCGTGAACAACTATTTACCTTGGTCATTAGGTTTCTAAGTCTATTCGCTACTGATGTACAAGAAGCTGTCATCTCAGAGACTCCAGCTCTGTTGCAGACGCTGAAGGAGATCAAGATAATCTCTTCATTCCTTGCTCAGGGAGGCTTTTGTCAAAAGAAGGCAAAGAGTTTCAGGATGCCTGAAAGCAAATTCTGACAGTGCTTATGGTTCACTGTGAAACAGTTCATCAACAACCTAAGAGGCAAGTTTAGTAAGGCAGCTGAAAACATCACCTTTTTTTGCAAAAACATTCCAAATGTTGGGCCTTCAGCCCCAACACAGTGATACTAAATTAGCTGGGCTGGGCAGAGGAATTTCAGAGAGTTTTCCCTGATAACAACGAGAAGAAAAAACCACAACCAGTCCTAAAGACCTGAAATGCTCATTTCATTAGCAGCACCTTCTCATTATAAACTTCATCAATATGAAGTTCTCTAATTGTTGAAATGAATGTCATACTCCACAGACCAAGTCAAAACATCTAATCGGAATTAAAAAAACAGAACAAACGGCACTAAAAGGAACCAGCTGACAAGCACAGTATCACTCCAGCACAAGGTAGAAAGTTCTCAGCAAGTAGAACTAAACTGGACAAGAGACGTTTAAACAGAATCCCAGCTTCAGCTTTGTTGGTACTCTGTTTGCCTCAATGCTGAGACCTAGCTCTGGCAGACCGAGCAGATGATGCACGACCATGGAGAAGTCCAACAGGCTACGGTTATCCACCAACGCTCATAACACAAGAAACATAGGGAATCACACTCTTTGGCTAAAAAGATGCTTTTTCACATTTCAATTACACAACAATTCATTGCTATGGAGTAGGCTTCACCTTTCCACAATAGTCCACTAAGATCATGGTTGCTGTCCAAGATACAAAGGTCATTGCCAAACCAAGCATACACAAACATAAAAGTCTACACAAGCTCCAGAAGTGAGTGAAAATAACCAGTAAGCGAAACATTTACTCGTGTCATCCATAAAGGATGCAAATCTATATCCAGGTACAGAAGATACACTGAAAGAAATCTGTATCGTTCCCCACAGTTAAAGACTCTTGTATATTGTTGCAACACTATGGACACCTGAAACTCTGTCTTGTTTCCAAATGACTAAAAGAGACATTGGAGAAGAAAAATGAGTAAGTAAATCACCAAGAAACATGATTACTAGGTTTTAACTCAGAAATTCACTGAGCCTTCACAAGTGCAGCAAGTCTACAACAACATTGCTCATCATCAAACCTAAGGGGAGGGATCCTGCTCTGCAAAAATACTATCTTGGAGACAAGAATCACTTGCACTTCTCCATTCTTGGGGCTGATAAGTTCTGATGATAATTAAACATTGAAATTAATGACAGCTGGGCATCACCGAGATCCATGGGCAGCCTTGGCCATGCATCTTTTCCTACCGCCTTGGCTTGATGAACAGGGCTGGGAGGGGAGGCAGGACAATTGCGAGTGTGAAGTGTTGTCAGGAGGACCCACATCAGCTACATGTTAGCAAAGGATCATACCGCACGGCGGTAAAAGCCAAATGCTTCAATCTTAATGCAGCTTTAATATCACTGGAGGAACAAACAGCAGTGAGGATTTGTACCAAGACAGCTGCAAAATACAGCCATGAGCTGACTTCACCAAACATACGTGTTGCTGACACTGGTGACTTCGAATATGCTGTGCAAATACGGACAACATCAAAGGCAGACTTAAATGAGCACTGATAAAAGATTACCAAACCAACACCCAGCTCCCTGGCCCTCCTGTTCAGAATCACAGCCTTTCTAATTTTGGCAACTGTGTGTCTCAGCAAAATAGCGCAAGGAGGAGTTCTCCTACTTCCAGACTCTATTGTAACAACACATATTACATAAGCTGCACCAAAATTACAAAGGTATGGAAGCTGTTGGGTCTTCAGGATGATAGTGTTTAACAGGATTGCTAACGTGAAAGGTTTCACACTCTGAAAAGAATCAGAATTAATAAAATCAGGTGCTTTCAAGAAAAAAATTGCAGCAAATTCTTCTAATGTCTTGCTGTAAAGTACTTACATTTTCTGCTTGCAAGACTTTCTGTTTCTGTTAACACAGCACTGATGGGTCCCAGTCCTAGATCAGGCAACTCATGCACATGGAAGTAGAGGTCTCTTATCGGCATTTATTTAAAAGACAACCCCAGCCCCCAAAGGCCTATTTTCAGCAAGTAAAAAAATATGAAAGACGACAAAATATTTCTGACCTCCGTAATGTTATCAAGACTATGTGATTTCTTGTAATCATCAGAAGAAATTAATGGGCCGAAACCTCAACAAGTCCTACACACCACTCTTCATCACCATATGATCTCACCTAATAAAATGAAAATCAGGAACGTGTAATGGAAGCAACCAGGTTTTCAGACAGGTGAAAGTCAACAGGAACCATGCCTGCTTGTGCTTAGACTGTCTTTAGCCTACGGTGTGTGCTCCACTATGACCGAATAAGAATCCCACTTATCCAGTGGGAGCTGTCGCCAGAAGCACAAACATCGCACCACCTTGGGACGAGGTCACGCTCACGGCGGCAACACGCGGCCACCAGCTACGGGTTGCTTGGTGGAGCCTAGCTACTACCAACAGCTCCTGTGAACACAGCCCTGACGACTTCTCTGTGTGACTGATGTCTGGCACTCACTAGAACACAAATGCTACTGGGGTAAAACATTTCTGATTCTTCTTTTACCTAGACAGATTTAGGAAAGAAAAAAAAAGCAGTGCTCTTTTTGGAACGCAAGCAATAAAGATCATTACCCTCGGCACTGACACCTTGTATATTTGAAAAATGATGTGACTTTTGGATAAACACGAACATGCCATAAAGAAGGTGTTCTTACATTAATTAAAAAAAAAAAATCAAGTCTACAGGCTCAGTAATGAGCCAGAAAAAGGCCTGATTTTTAAAACATGCATTACAAGGCATGAATTATGTCCTTAGCTATTTGAAGGTATTTATTGCCTATATTTCTTTAAACCTATGGAATCAGCAACTATCTTCAGAAAGCAAGAAAGCATGGAACAGTGATACTTTACTACATATTTTAAAATGCCATTCGTAAATTGGTACATCAATTTGAGCCACAATACAGCATTCAAATTGCCCCACTTCTACACAGCCAATAATAACTGCTGAGCACACAGGAGTCTTCATAATCATGGGAACTTTTCTGTGTAATGAGCCACAAATCTGAGCAGAGTTGATGGGAGTTTTGCTGAGTAAGAATTAAGCGGAAGCCTCGGGGCTCGTCTCTGATACAGGTGCACAGTATGGCTCAGAAACTGCAGCGGAACCCTCAGTGAAGGCCTCAGAAGTTGGCCAAATAGGTGGAAATAACATCACTTAAAAAATTCCCTAGAAATACCATGAAACTGGATACCACACATTACCACACTCAAGAAGTTGAGAGTCTATTTAATTTGGATGAGTTTTCAAATAACTCAGAACTGAAGTGATCTATGGCGGGCACAACAACACAAAGGAAATACTGAAGCTGGTGTGTCACACACCTTTCACCGAAGCTGTTGAAACAAGATTCATAACTGCATCCAAGGGGCCTGTGCTAGACATGCCAAGGCACGTTTTCTCTGTGAAAGTTTTTCAAAGCTTGTTCAAAAACAATGAAAATTAAAGTGACAATTTAAAAAATAATTTAGGCTCAGAATGAATTTATTTTACTACACAAAGAGAAGACAAAGAAAAATAGAAATGATGTCATGCAGTACAATCGTATCTATTCATAGTATACAACTATAGGCAAGTTTGAGCTCAAGCACAGGACAGACTGACTATGTGAACATAACCAATATCTTGACTTGATTTTAACAGTCACAGATTATTTATGCTTTTCACAGTCCTCACTTTGTAGCACAATCCTTAGCCCTTAATACATCGAACACCACCTCAGTACCTTTGGGTTCCATCAACACGTTCTGCCCCACCCTCATCTATGGAGCCAAGACAATTTACATCACATTAGACTCTGCATCAAGACAAAGGTAGCGCTGAACTCTCTTCTTTCCCTGGCTATTGAAAATGTACAAGCTATAGATAGACTTGATAAAGAGTTCCTTCTCTCTCAGTTAGCTAGAGGAAGCCTGTGGGAATACGAGGTGTGGGACTATGAGCAGTGTTGTAATCCAGAAACTCACACATAGGGCAACACTGGAGCTGGCTGCCAATTCAGACCATGGCAGGTTAGGGTCGCCTGCCCTGGACATCTCCAGAAACCGCACCTGGCACAGAGTTACTTTACAAACATCAGTAGCTCTTCAACAAGGCTCTAGAGGCACAGCCTTATGTGACTTTTTTTTTTTTAATTTCACTGTGAACATCGCCTTACAGGCAAATATGGCTATGACTAAGTTTTTTTTAAAACAATCCATGAAATACTCAACATGCTCCCATGCATAGGCTGTTTGAAAGTCTCTCTCAAAGCACAAATCACCTCCCTCCCATTCATGGTCACCAGCATTCTTATACTAATTTTTTTTTTTTTTTTTTTTTAAAAACAGAAACAGGTATGCCACTATCTTCACTTACACTTTGTTCACGCTTATTTTTTCCTGCAGGATACTCCACCTTACTGATTTTTGCACTTAAATCCATCCTCCTTCATGATCTCTGCTCACTTTCCCTCCTCTGGGCAACAGCATCCTTGCTTCATGTTATGAGGTGGTTCTCCATGAGCATTTTCTAATTGGTCAAGGAGCTCCATCTAAGGCCAGTTCTAGAGACAAATCAATCTAGAAAACATTAGAATGACATGCTTCTTTTTAAGACTTAGATAGGTATTTAGCACTGAGAAGTGCAAATGTGTTTCTCTGTTGCAGAATGGATTCTGTACTCTGCTCTGGACCTAGCAGGCAGCCCCTGTAACATCTGCTGGTCTGGAGTACCAGTGTATGCCAGCAAAAGCCTCCAAATACACAAATCTCCCTATCTGCAAGTCTCCTAGCCAGAACACGCGTGACTAGCACGTGTAATGTGCAACTTCAGAGGTACAGGTACAACCAGCTATAATATGCTGTTATCCGGGGGTCCACAAGTGTAGGTCCCAAGCAAGAGTGAACTTGGATGGAGAGCAGCAACGTGACAACACCAAGCAGTAGGTGCCTGTACACTCTTCCTTCCTCGTGTGACCTGTTTTGGAGGGAACAGTCCTACAGCAGGCACAGCAAACCGACGGTGCCCACCACAGCCGTGTGATGGAGCCGGGGTTCACACTTGTGTTCCTTCACCTGCAAAGAACCTCTCTGCCCACACTCATGAGCAGCCTAACTTCGGCCTGAGCCATCTCAACTAATCATTGGTGTTAAGCACAAACAAGAAAAGCAAGATATCGTAACAACGAAGGGCCACCATCTCAGAGAAGAGCCATCTTGCCCTACGCTTTAAGTGAGAGGTTCAGTTAAAACATACGATCTGCAAATTTTCCATTTCATCAAATCCTGCTAATAGAATTCTACATTCTGGTAGTTTAAGCTGCAAGTTAGAAAAAGCCAGGGAAACATTTGCTTTGGCACTGGCAGGTTCTCAGATTTTTCCAGTTGGAACAATGATAAATGACTTAACCCTGATCATTTTTCTGAAACCTGATTTTTTTTGTTTGACATTTATTTACAGTTTCTATAAACACTAACACCTATAAAACATGGTTTACTGTTTGATTGCTTGGCGGACAAGCAAGCCTTAAATACATAAATTATGAGCACCTAGTTAATGAGTGACATGACGGACATGAAGTTTTATTTACCATTGGCATGAGCCTTCATATAAAATTAGTGGCGTAAGAAAGCCAGGTTTTGTGAATGCACATAGTCATACCTATTCATGGTCTGACTCCCCCCCAACTTTTTTTTTTTAAATAAAAAAAAAAAAAAAAGACTTGACATAAGACTGTGGCCTATGTGTAATTTCATTGCCTGGAGCAAGGTTAGGGGAAAGCCGCTCCATCTGGCAATTTCCCTTTGACTGGCACATAGTTAAACAATGATGCAGTTTGACAAATTTCAAACCCTGCTTATGAAAAAATAACATAAACACAATAGTCACTCTGAGTAGATTGTCCACCTGTGCAAGCGGGCATGAAGTGTTAAGTAAAGGCTGCTGGTAATGAATAAAGATGCAGTGCATAGTTGGATTAGGTCGTTCCAAATGTAAATCACTGTCAGATAAAGCGCTTGTGTTTACACGTAGCGTTAATATTTTGATCAGCATGTTTAAGAGAATTAGCTTCTTAATGCAGATGTTCTCATTTGGACCTTCACACCCGGAGCTTCAGCCAACTCCTTTACCATCAGTTATGTCAACATGTCATAAATCTTAGCTGCTTTAACTTCTATTTTAAACAAAGCTTTGTTGTAAAATTTGGAGGCGTGTTTCCTTCGGGTTTTATTTTTGGCAAATTTCTTGTTATTTTGTTGAAAATCTGACACATTAATGTCCAATTAACCATCTTTGAGTATTTTACTGACAAGGACCCCAGCAGCAATCAAATGCCTTTTTATAGTAAGCACCTCCCTGCCCCCCACCCAACCAGCTGTATCCATTATGTGAACAAGCAGCCTTTATATCTCAACGCACGAACAATAAAGGCATTACGCTTAGCGGAAGTGGGACATATGTCTCAACAGCTACACACTCCATGCCCTTTCGGCCTACGCACCGTAAAGGAAAATGCTCAAAAAACACTCACAAAATGGGACACAGTGAAGTTCACATACAAAACTCATGGACGGTTGGTGTTTTCTTTCTTGAACAAGGAAAATCTTTTAACCTATTGAAGTTATTTTAACATCCATGCCCTTCGTGCGTGGGTTGCTGGGGGACAAAACACCTGTGATAAACACAGCCCATACAGGCAACAGTGTGATTTCTCTCTTAGGTCACTATGACCTTAGCAATGGTCTCACTTCGTAAGCTTTACCTTTCATGAAGCCAACATTACCCCTTTTTTAATTAGCAATTTTACATTCTCTGAAATTTCCCATTTTTTTCCAAGTGCCTTTAAATGTTGAGAAAGAAATTATAATTTAGTCTGAAAGTACTTATTATTAAAAGGAAAATTAATTCATTTTTTTCTCTGAAAGACACGTGCAGCAAACAAGATATCCCACAAGATTTTTTTTCTGAAATTCTGAATAAAAAGTATGAGAAAGAAATATTTGCATTTGAGAGATTTTGTATTCCATGAAAAAATGTTTTGTATCCCTCTGATTAAACATGGTGTTTTAAATTTCAATTAATTTTTACTGCTCATTATAGTTTTCTAACTGCAATTTGTAAGCACTTGACAGTCTCCTGTCAATCTTCCCGTACATCTCAATCATTGTCAAGCATTAACACACCCTTCTGTGGGCTTGGGGCTGTCTGGAAAGACCACCTTACCTTTCCAGAACTTCTATGTCATTATTGCAACCAAGGCATGGAGTTAATTTTTTTAACAATTTCCTCTTTTTGATGAAGTTATTGTAGCAGTTTTGCTGGTTTTCAGTATGATCAGTGAAAGAACTAACACTCATGGGGGCAAGATATGGCAATAGGGTTCTTCAGGTCATACCTTGGTCTTCATGAACATCATCTGAGAGTGCTGGAGTACAGATCCATCACAAGGAAACAAGTTTACTTCGAAACTTTTTTCAGGGTTTGGAAAACCATCAGAGTTTGTGGGCTGTGACAACCTTTTGGGTAAAAGGAGGGTGAACAAAAAACAAGTACCATGTTAAAGATATCATCAACAAAACCGGTATGATGGGACAAGAGAGTCCTTTGCCCTCAAGAGGAAAGGAACCCATGATATAGAAACACACAGAAAACGATTTGGTGCCTCAGAGGTGTAACTGTTTTTATAAGCTTTTAAGTTTAAGAACAAACATACCTAAAGCAGTACAGGAAAAGCTACCAAGGATTATTTCCCAGGGAAGGAGAGCTGACACATATTACAGATCTTCCTGTCTGTCTCAAAGTGAAAGCCCAGAAATGATAAGGGTGAAAATACTGTCATAAGACTAGAGTCTGCTTGCAAGCTAGCAGAAAAGTTACACAAATCACAATCACAGGATGTTAGGGGTTGGAAGGGACCTCTGTGGGTCATCTGGTCCAACCCCCCTGTCGAAGCAGGGTCATTCGCTTCACTGAATTCCTGAGCAATTCCACCATCACCTCTGCATCAACACAACTGCTACGACCTCGGAGATGGTGCTTCAGAGGGATGAAAGAACAGGACCGAGTAAGTGTAGTATCAATGATTAAATCAGAACTTTTCCTCCCACTTTGCACTTTGAATGTGTATTTGCCAAACAACTTTGTCTGCATCTTTATACCCACCGAGCCTGGAGTTGTTTCTGGGGGAGTGACCTCCTTTTCAGAGTTTAGCAGTTCTTTTCAATGTATTGATTTTTAATAAACCTGCAGGTGGAGTGAGCATATTCTTTTAAACATCTGTGAGAGAGACACCCTGCTTGGCTAGCTGAACTGGACAAAACTCCTTTTCTCAGTGATAAAACTGGAGGATGACAAGCAGTTTTTGGTTGCACCAAGTTTCTCTACATGACTGGTGTATCATAGTCCTTGCACCCGTGGGGTGAAGTTTCTTGTACTTAAGGAAAATAGTTTAATATATAAACTGGGGGCATCAAGTCACCTAATGATGCCACTGCCTGTTTGCCAAGTGAAGTATTCAAACCTACGAAATTCTGAACTGGTGTCATGGAAAACACATACAGTCAAGAGTCCGGCTGCAAGGAATGTCCCTGCTGAAAGCTTCAAAGAAAAAAATCAGAAGTATATTTTGACGAGTGGAATGTCTTCTCATGTTTGACTTCAGAAAGCCATTTAAAAAAAAAAAAATACCACAGTGAAGAGCTGCCAGATCTGCCCAGAGATCCTAACAACTGAGTTAGCATCAAAATTCAACTCCTGAAACACTTCAGGAAAGAAAAAAATCAAATCACAAAAACAGTCTGATTTGTCAAAAATGGCAAACAGTATTCCTCATTCTCTTACTTGAATTCTAGAGATTTATTAATGAAAATAACATTGTAAGCATAAAAATTTGCGTGTTGCTTTGCAATTGCACATGGTGTAACCTGCAAGAACCTCATGAAGTGTACTCACTTCAGTGAGAAATCAATCTCAGATGTGTCCGGGCCCTAAATATCATTTTAATTTCCAGAAATATACTAGCAAACAAGACAAAGCTGGGCAATGACTCACTGCTCCTTCCAACCCTCTGTATGCATCTTTCTTCGGATGACCCCGCAGAGCCACGCTCTTCCATTCTTCTCTCTCAGCTTTAGGACACCCACAGAAAAGACCTGAGGCAAAGGCTGGTCACCTGCTCCAGCTGCACTGCTAGAACGCTCTAAAAGGAGAGGTGAGGAGAATCCTCACTGTGAAAGCCTACGCTGACATTCTTGTGAGTACGATACCAAATATCATATATTCAGTATTCAGGCTTTAATCTGCTGGCCTTCCAGCTGCTCCATGGTCTGTCTTTCTCTCGTTTTAGGAATGACAGCACCACAAAACTTTGATTTTATGCATCTGCTTCCGTAAGTTTTACCACTCTGAAATCTATTTTGAGATCTCATATATACATAAAAAAAGATTGGATCCATTTTTACTTCTTGCCTGATCTTGATGTTTCCTAGTGGGTAAATACTTCTTCTCCATTTCTATTCTAATTTAATAATGATAAACTAGTGAAAACTGCAAAATCTTCTTAACATTGGGATATACTTTTTTAATAATGGCACAGAAAAACATTCATTAAAAATTCACCATGCCTCAAGAACTCAAACTCCAAAGGTTTCCAAATTAAATACCAAATTGATATAAACATAATATATCCATATGTAGACAGTGTTATAAAAAATATATTTGGAAGAAATAAATTCTGGTGCTGTATAATGCTCAAAATGCTTGTCCCTAAATATTCTTATTGCCTGGAATGAAATCAAGTCATTCAACACTTGTTGTTGGTTATGCTAATCCTTTAATATTACTATTTATTCCAGCCAAGAAAAAAGGGCTAAGCCAGCTGTTCAACACGTCAGCATTTTAGTGTTCTCAGTGTTGGCGTAACATTTTGTCACCTGTTCTTTATGTTCTGTGTCTCGATTCATACATTAAATTATACGTCAGAATGACTTAGGGGGATAGCGATCAGTTTACGCTGATTTAAGACTGCAATAAAAACCCCACAACAGTCTGAAAAGATGTAAAATGCCTGTGACATAGTTGCACTCTCTTACACCTTCGCATGGTCCTAAGAAAAGCTGTGGAATCCAACCCCCATACATTGCCAGGACCTAATCTGAGCCCCGATAGCCTGTAGTGTTGTATGAGAAGTTCTGCTTTAAGCACCACATGCCCATCTTAAAATTCTAAACTATATTCTTTTATGTCAGGAAAGTAATTTTACAGCTAATAATGGCATGGGTGACTTCAGAGAAGGAAGTAGGACAGCATTACTAAAAATAAATAAAATTTTTGTAGTATTGACTTGAGCAGAAAAAAAAAGAAAAAAATCATACCTCTTAAGCTACTGAGCTTTGAATTTCTTGTTTTATCACCCAATAAAGGTATAGTGTATCTAAATTCATTGCTTTTCTTGTAGTTCATTTTTGCTCAAGTATCATGTCAAGCCATAAACGAACAATAGTAGATGCACACAGGGAAAAGAATGGAAAATATTATGTAGCCCTCCAAAGAAAATGGAAGAACTGAGTTTGTAAGGAAATACAAGACCCTGGTTAAACTCCTACCCAGCCCATTTATTCTTATACAATGTAGGATGTGTCGAAGTCGACTAATCACTCTCGTTTGAAGCCAGTATGAATATGGGAATTGGAGACTCTCCTTTTGTTAGGGCAATTTCCAAGAGTTTTAATAAATATTACATTCCAATGAGGTGTTGGGTTGCTTTTGCTTGACTATCTAAACACAAGGAACTAATGCTAGTGAGTCTTCAGAATCTCTATTATACAAATATTTTGGTTGCCATGAAATGGCTGCAGGGTAGCACAAACCTTATTCTCCACCTTCTGCTAGTGACAGGGAACTGCTGCCAATGCCACTATTTATTTGCTGCCAAACGCTACTCCAGGCTCCAGTCCTGATCAGTAACGGCTCTAAAAATAGACCAGCAAAAGATCAAATGCTACTTGTTTTATGCCTTTGCATGGGCACTGATTGCTGGGGTGACCATGTGAGAGAGGGGACAAGCCTTTCAGTGCCCGGATGGGTGGAAGCCTGGATAGTCTGGCAAGCTTGCCCGCACTGTGAAAATGAATCCTGCACTTCAGGCAACGGCTTTCCAGGATTCCTCCTTTGTTCATCTCTTGTAACCTCCTAGGGAAATGCCCAAAGGCTTCTAAAATCCCTGATGTGGAAGAAGTGCTGTTGCTACAGATCCACTCAATTTCTTCTCCTTTTAAGAGAGCGCTGCACCTCATTTTTGGCTACAGAGTCTTGCAGAGTTCCTTCTGGTTATGCTTGCTTTACCGCTTTCTTCTCAACTAGTTAACCATGTGCAAATGGGTTTGCACAAATATTTTGATAGCTATGCTTTCTCGATGCTGCACGCAAATAAAGATAAATACATTAGGCTTCCCTGACACAAATCAGGTTTTGTCACAACTAGCAAGATCTTGAATTATTTCAGTGTTACCTCAATGGAATATGCAAGTCCTGATTATAATTTTCTAATAGTCAATAATAACAAGTTCCTGTCCAGATAAAAAAAAAAAATCTGGAGTCCTAGGAAAGGCTTCCTACAGCATGCTTCTACAACAGTAAGGCTACTAATAAGATTTGAAGATTTATCAGTTACATAACTCGTGACCCTTGCAATTTATTTAGTGGTAACAAGGGCAAGAAGGACATTTTGCTAAATCAGGGGCACTTATAAACACTTTGATCCACCTTCGATAATAATATCCGATATCTTCACAAAATTTGAAGTGTCTCCCAAAATAGATCACCCTTTATTTTTCTGACTAAACTCATACATCAAAAGGTTTGTACAACTGGAGAGTGCTATGTTTTCCAGAAGTCGGACCTTGTCCTCCACGGCCCAGCTACACAGCAGAGACATCTAGTGCTCTGCTCTTCCTCCCTGCAGCTCTGTGTGGGCTCGTAGCTGGTCATCGACACAGACAGGACAACAATACCCACATTACTGAGCTGAAAAGCAGATGACTAAATATCTTAGAGGAGCGCAGTGATATATTCAGGCAGTTAAACACAGCTAGTTACAATCCAACGCCATGGAAGGCAGTCATTTGCAGACAGGATGCAATGTTTCTTCAGATGACCAGTCCCCAGCAAAGTCTCCATTCAAAGTTTTCCTGGAATGACCTGAGATACCTTGGTCTCCCTGAATGCTCATAATTAAAGAAAACTGAATTTGAAAAGCTATTGCTTAGTAGGAAATCAATTTCAACATAGGACTTCACTGATCTGGTAGTCCTTGCACAGGCAAAGTTCTGATGGAAGTCAAGAAAGGAAAAAATACCACTCCAAAGGCGTTAAAACACTGGACCATCTTTTCCTGGGGACGACTTCTGTGCCCTCAGCACTGCAATGGTGCTCCACGTGGATGAACAAATATTTTCATCCACAGATGTGTGTCGGTAAGGACGCCAGTTTCACCGATCATCACTCAGAACAACTAAACGCCCATCCGCTGCAAGCATTCAGCAGCATGGCAAGGCGGTAGAAATGCTCAGTTGTATTAGATAATTTTAACTTTTTGCTAATTTCTCAGGTGAAGGGTGTAAAGTGCAACATCAGATGATCATGAGGAAACGCACCTCAGTTCTAAGCATGTGTAATTCTTTTCTAGATGTTTTGTACATTATTGGCACTTTGGTTTCTAATGTAAAGTGTGTTTACTTGTTCATAATTTAAAAAAAATATTCTGTTGAGGCAGAAAAGCAAACAGAAATAACTTCTCCGGAGGCAGCACATTGCAGCACTTAAAGCAAAGAATACTAAAAGATGGTTTAGAGACTCCGCCACTGGTACTTAGTCATCCTTTTGTGCATCACACTTCTGTCTGCACTTGTTAGCTAGATTCTGAGTTTCCCAGGGTGTGGATTGTCTTCTACTCTATGTCTGTACAATGTCTAGGGCTGCAGGGCCTCATCTCAACCGGGACCTTGAGACACTTATGCTATAAAAGTACTATTAACTACAGTAAGGCAGTTCTTTGATCGCATTGAATTTGGAGAACTTAGTGGAGCAATGGTTCAAAAAGAAGTAGCAACCTGCCAGAACCTTATTTATCACAGAGCAGCCACAATCTGCCAAAGCAACGCAGAGCATTAAATTCCTCTCTGATGAAGCACTACCTGTTTGAACTCTGTTACTGGAAGACTAAATACAGCACCCTGCATAGAAAGAAAAAAGGGGGGGAAAAAAAAGATTCTCGTTTAGGTATAAAAAAAATAGTTAGCTCTTTAAATGTTTAACAATAAATGGATTGTACATGTAGAATATGGACTGGCTCTCTTCCAGTTCTACAGAGTCCTAATTAGTGGTGTTGAAACTGTGTATTTGTGTAAGTGATTAGACTGTTACGGCAACCCATACAGAGTTAAGAAACAGCGCAGATGATTACTGATTACGGAAATGTTTATGGGATCTAAATGAAGTGACCCACATAGTTCCTTGATATCCTCTTACCCCAGAGCATTGCAAAACCTATCCGCACAGCGGCTAATGTCACCCTTTGTCTGCCCAGAGTAACTGCTGCTATTTCAATCTGGTTCCTAAAGCATTTCTAAAGTTTTCTGAGGTTTTTTTTCAGGATTTGCTGTAATATCAAGTTTTCTTACAATCACGACCACTTCTATAAACACATTTCCTTGTTCTCTGAGCGTTTTGCCTTGAAGTTCAACTTGAGAGACGAATGAGGCAGAGGGGTACGGCACAGCCCAGAGCACACAGCAACGCCAAGAACTGTAGGCAGGCACAGAAATGCTGCGTGCTCCCCAGTTCAACCTCGCCTGCTTCGACCACAGCTGGGGACACAGCCCCCAGCTCACCCAGCACGGTCCTTACCTTTGTGGTGTGTCTAGAAGATGCTCTACGGGACAAGCCTATCTTTTGAGAAGTCTGGATTAAAGACTCGCAGCATTATGTATAAGACTGTTCAGGATCTTTTCAATGTGCTTCTTGGCAGAAAGCTGTTCAGCTGCTCAGGGTTCCTTGACAGTTAGACCTACACATCATTTTCTGTTTTAAAGAAAGCATACTATGATAGTTCCTACTGATTTATAACACTTTTTTGCACCGTTTCATACGAGTCAAAAAATCCAAGAAGATCCAATCTTGCTTGGACGATCTTGTTAACAGGTCTTGAGTAGCAACTGCCGCAGATTATATTGATGTGTCTGGCTAAAAAAAACCAAAAATAGACTGAAGAGGAATTTGGACTATGACTCCAACTACCACCTAAATGTATCCTGCACCGAAGTTTTGGCTTAAGGGGGTTCCAGTTTCCGAGTTTTGGTTCTGGCCCATCTCCAGCAGAACCATAGATGCGGCGAAGATTTTCAGAATTATTGTGGCCAGGAACCCGGTTATTAGTCCTTCAAACTCTCAGCTACCACCCTACCCCCCTAAACAGACAGACAGCATGGGAGAAAATAAATAAAAGCATCACACAGTGCATTTCCAAACTGATCTTCAGAAATATGCTCATAAAATCTGCAAAATACACTTTCCTCAAAACAAAATAATATCCTTCACAAATGGGTATAACTGTGAAAGGAGTCCACCTTTTTTTCCTTTCTGCATTAGAACGAAAGGATACTTGTTTTGATACAATTAATTTATCCAAGAAGGTAACTAATTAAAATTAAACCAACATATCTAATTTTAGCAAGAAAACAAACTGCAAACTGGTGTGCCACAGTGCATTGCGACCCTGGAGGCAAGCCAAAGTCTCACCGCCACAGAAACTCAGCTGACAACCAGGGAATTCAACTGAACCACTTCCACTGCCTACTGCCTTGTGACAAGCTCCCATTGTCAAGTCACATTACTATAAATTGTCTGGTTTACAGAGGGGTTAAAAAAAATGGAGAGAACACAAGCATAGTTTTTTAGGGCTCACTTAAGCAGCCTCAGAATGTGGAGGGCTTTCCCTCTCCCCCCACTCCAGTAATTGCTGTTTAAAGATCATTTGAATGACCTTCTAGTACATCTTAGCCATCTTTTTATTTACTTGTCTGGTAAAATCCAATCCTTCATCAGGCCAAATAGTCAAAGAGATGGAAAATTTAAACCTTTCCAGCTCCTGAAGGAAAGTTTCTCCCAACAGCTGTCTTGCTTTATGAAAGCATGAAGTCAGTACGTCCAATCTCATGCGATCAATCACGCCGGCTGACATTTCCTGCAAACTGTGTCCACAAGACAAACGGGGAAAGAGAACCTAAAAGGAACAACAAATTGCCAAAAAGCAGATGGAATTATGTGCTCTTGTTTATATTTGGCTGTTCAAATGAGCCTGGTCTAAATGCCTTCCCCTTCAGAGTTACAGCACTAAGCAGTCATTTGCATCACTGCTGAAAACACCTGACACTCGTATTAAGAAATATTGGGTTTAATTGCAGTCCATTAAAACGTGGAAATGTCTTCAGTGTAGGATTAATGATTTAAGTGAACTGTCGGCTTTTAGAGTATTTTTAGGCCCTCCTCCTGCAGATGCAAACATCCTCTTGCCCGCCCCCCTGCCCTGAACTTTTGCAAAAAAGGTCTGCCACATGTTTCTCATCTCCTGGCTTTAGGTAAGTAGCATTTAAAGCGACTCTGAACATCAAGCATCTATGATTTGTGACTTTCAGAAGAGTGTTTGTGTACACAAAGGGATGTTAAATTGTTGTTTTGACTTTAATCTAAATAATTTTCATTTCCTCTTACGGCGAACATTTTCTGCACATACCAAAACAGGATTTTGTTTTTGTCAGTTCTTATATATGCACAAGTATGAAGTTACACACTGGATGGAACGCACTGGTACTCCCTTTATGACTTCCCTTTATACACACAGAGTTAGATTTTGCCCCAGACAAAACTTGCAGTTGGATTTCAATTGCGCTGGTGCTTAGGTCTACACGCATGCAAAGAGGGCAGATGGAGGGTAAGAGCTGTTGTTGCTGACAATTGTAGAATCATGGGGCAAAAACAATTCAGTGTGTTCAATACCATAAATGTAAATAAAAATGTTTCAGTTATCTGCAAAAAAAGTGTCTGCTGCTTGGGTGAAATCACCAGGACTCATGCTGCTAAACAATTGTTTGATGTTCTAGGATATTAACTGCAGAGTTATCAAGACGCTGGGGGGAGCGGATTAAACCTAACCGCACTTTAACCGCAAATAATTTCTGACTTTTACCCCAGCAAAAAAATCACCAATCCACTACACCTCTGAAGTTGTTTGGTTCTGGCTCAACACTTCCCAAAGTCCATGGATCCTGCTGGATCCAGCCAGCATGGAATAACACCAGTCCCTCCCCTACCCCGTTCTCCCACCCTGGGACCATCCAGCTAAGATTCTTAAGTCTGGGCTGACTGGCTCCTGACTTACTAGCTTACGAATGCTTTACCACAAGAAATTGTGGCAGGTGAAGGCGACCCAACAATCCAAGAAGACTGAAAATCAATACTCTCATCAACACATCCTCTGTCTGCAAGCCTAGAAAACACCACTTGCTGCCATACCCCTTACAGCTGGTTTCCGGATCCTAGATTTATATATCACCACCCTCACTCTCCTTTTGTATCCTAAGAATTAAGAAATTCAGAATCAGACATATAAACATTACTGGATCAGCTCTGAAGCTCATAGATGCGTGTGGACAGTGTTTAAATACAGGTGCCCTCTAAGTAGTCTTCCAGATCTGTCAAAACCAATACAAAATCAGCCCTAAAAGAGGAATTATATTTACCAGAGAAATGAACAAAAAATAAGATGCAATGTTTGAGTATAGAAAAGGATTTCTAAGTCTTCAGTTTCACTATTTAGCAAACTGGTCATGATTCTCGTGTCCTGTATCTCCAAGGGAAATGAGAAGAAAGTCGGGAAATGAGAAGAAAGTCAGGCAATGTCTGCAGAGTCAAAGGCCAAAAAGTACCAAAATCGTACGTGAAGCTTGGGGTTATAAGAGGCTAAAGTTGTACCTTAAAAAATGCATGTAGTACCTGCATATACGCACTTCCTGCATATATGTCCTTAAACTCTTGCAGAAATCAGTATTTTTACTATTATGAAAAGTATATAAAAGATTCTTTAATTGTAGTGTCCTATATACGTCCAAAAAACGCCCCATCATTTTCAGAAGATGTATTTTCTTATGTTCTTTTCCCACTGTTCCCAGAGTGCAATAAAAATGTGCTTAATTCTCAAAAATATCTTATTTGAAAACAGGCTTGGAATATTCTTAGTTTGCACATGTACATATTATTTAAAGTATGTTCTAGATCATTAACATTCAATTATTAAAAATGTAGTTCACAGACTAGGTTTAGCTACATTCCTAGCACATCTAGCTCAATTTTCAACACTGTTATATATCCACAAAGCCTAAAGTGTAGCCGGCATTACAACATTTTCTAAAATGTTGTACTTACACATTTAAAATATTTGTGTTTAAGCTTTTTGGCATGCCTGTGCTTATGAACAGCTCATGCTCAAGCAAAGCACATGCAGAAAGTTAAATTGCAACTAAATCGGAACTTGGGTTTAAAGCATGGCCATCCTTTTGAAAAACATGACTGTTCAACCACTTCTAGCATCATTCAGCCTTTTCTTTCAAGTTGGTGGCTGTATCGCAGTTTACTTCAATGCTGTCAAAGAAAGCAGAAGAATTTCTGAACACATCTGGCCACATATCTCCCACGCATTTTCCCATGCTGGCTGCTGCGAGTACCATGCTCAAGACCAAGAACATCAGCTTCTCAGCAACCATTTTGGTGTTATCTGGACATGCCCGACATGAGTTTCAGGTTCCTAAAAACAAAGAAGCACCTGAAGATAGATTGCACTTCTCAGGTCTTGACCTGGGTATTGGGTATTTTCAGTGCCATCTTTTTCACCTTTCTGACAGAGGATTAGCTCCAATTTCCATCACTAAGAACAAGTTCCACAGAACAGCATGTTCTGTGACAAAATGCCTAGAGATTAAGATAATTCTTACAAAAGATGTATGATTTTCCCAAAAGTCAGGTATTTAGAATAGGCAAAATCTGGATACAAAATAGCAGTATTTTTTTTCTTTTTTTCCTATAACCAGCAACTTATCTACATTCTGTCCCAATCCCAAGAATCTAAATAAGCAAGAACATCCAATGAATATCGAAGACCGACAAAGTAGAGTAAGTGGAGTTTAAGCAGTCACAGAGACCATACCTCCTGGACAGCCAGCCAATAAGTTGCCATCTACATGGACTGTATTACTTTTACAGCAGGGAATGGAGTACCACAGTCCTTTGTGTCCCCCATTGCCCAGTGCACAGGAACTCCATGGACAGAAAGAAGGGAGGACCTCTACCAGGCATTAGTGAAGCAAGCACCTCCATCGCAGCCTTCATCTTTGCCAGACAATTCAGACAAACGCTCAAGCCCTGCAGACTCAGGCCTTGGCAGAGATGTCCTGCAGACAGCAATCAGTCCTGTAGGAAAGTACTGTAGCTGCTTTAAGAAAGCTCAAGCATCTGGGATGGTATAAATCAAATACTAAAGGAAGACATTTCCTGTACAGATATTTTTCTTTCTGCAAAATCCATGCCATTCCAGACTAATAAAATGTTGTAATTTATTAAAACTGTGTAGAGACATACTGAAACCTTCAGGTGGTTTGGTTCTTGTTGTTAGAGAGCAGGATCTACCTACTTCTTCCTTGCTTCTGATGTCAAAGTTTTCAGCCAGAATCTAGGAGAGGATTAGAGGCTTCCAGATGTCCATAGCTTTGGAACCAGACCTCAAAGGTACTGAGGCATGGAAATTCCACTGAAATCCTCTGGCAACCAATTATTATGTGTTAGCCACAACTATGCCTGCAAAACTGGGTCTCACGATCTGGGTCTCCATCTGCTGGTGAAGAGAACGACAATCCAAGACCAAGGGCTATTGTAACTCCACAGTTCATAGGCAGTATGTTTGCAGTTGTAGTCACTAACACAACAGAACACTTGCCTCTATCCATGAAAATAGGATAGAGTGCAATTCCTGCTAAATAAAGTTACTATGTGAACCAGGATATACAACCTGGACAACAGGTGAAATCTTACTACCATGAAAACCAACAAAAAAAAAAATACCTCCAAGTTGCAAGAGGGCACAGACTTTTTTAAAATCAAAGCTTCCTACCTCAAGCAGAAAGGTCATACAATCGGAAAATATTACAAGGTGTTTGATTACCATGCTGCTCAGCTCTGTTCTTTCTTCTGATCTGCCATGCCATACACGCACCTTTTGAGATGAGTCCTGTCCTTGAAGGGTATCCAGTAGGATGGAAAGGGTATAAACTAGGGCAGTTGGAAAGGTCCAGAGACAGACAAACACCACAGAGTTTTCTTAGAACTGTTGATTAAATCTCTCCTATTCAACAACATACTCACAGAAAAGGAGTTAATTGAAAAAAAGAAGTTGTTAGACATGCCTGGATAAATTAATTTGTGGATCCTAGGTCTTATGAGCTGATATAAAATAACAGCTAAATTTTTGCACCATATTTGTTACTGGCTTATAAAGCCCACAAACTCTGTTGATGTCATCTTTTACCATACACATATTCTCCAAAACTATATCCTTACACCAGCAGCTCTCGCTCCTGCATAAGCAGCTGAAGCAAGTGGAATCAGACAACCAAAGAATCTGAGGTAAGGGATGGACTTGCATGAGAAGAATGAGAAGGTGAACAAAGTGAAAAATAAGAACGCTATGTTACAGGAAAAAATATAGGGATAAAGGCAGAAGCAACCTTCAAACGATACTAAAAAGGCAGTAGATGGGGGAAAAAGAAGAAGCCACAGAAAAAGTTCAAAACCTGCAGGGGATGGCACTGCCAGACGAACACCCAATTAATGCACAAGAGCAACACAGAGGCAGAACTCACGCCAGTAATGAAGTTTTTCTGCTGACTACAAAAATATAGTGCAAGATGCTTAGAAAGGGAGTATTTTTGACAGGAATATTGGGGCTAATTACTGACCTACTGTAATTAAACACATTTTACAATCTGTAGGCTTAATTCAGCAAGACTGAGCTTCTCTGACCAAAACTATTTGTGTAAAACCGATTTAAATTTTGTTAGTCTCTGAAGCCCAAGGCTGCACACACAGACTGCACTCAGTGCACATACTGGAAACCAAAAATAATCATGAAGGTAGAAATATCACGAAGAAATAGAGGAGTTCACAGCTCCTGCTGCAGGCTTTTACCTATGAATAGAAGTATGCTTAACTCAAAAGAATAAACCATTCCTACTAGAAAAAGCAACAAATATTCAGAAACCTTCCTTTTCAGGAAGCTCACTCATATCCATCTAGTCCAGGTGTTGATAAAAGGCAGCTTTAACTTTTTTAGTAATAATTTATGTAAGAACCTACAAACTAGGCTATACCATGAAGAACACAAGTCGTTTATACAAGAAGACATAAGCAACATGAAGCACGCAGACAGTATTATGTATAAAACTACGCCTTACATAAAATATGAAGCAATTTGAGAAAAATCATTTGGCAATTCTGTTTGAAACCTACTGGTCACAGGGAAGTGTGACTATCGTTGTCATTTTGACCTGACATTCTAGCTTCCACTGATGTTGTGGGTGTACGGAGTTACAACAGCCCTCTAAAGCCCAGTTTGCCAAACTTCTGTCACACCCGCCCGCCAAGGACCTCAAGGAAGAAATCGAAAGGAGATGCCAGCGTATCTAGCAAAAATCATGCAGCTTTACGTGCGAGAGTCTGCACTGCAGAAATGGCGATGGAATCATCAGCCGCAACAGGACGCTGGAAAACCACACGCGGTGATCTGCACACATGCAACTGCTTCAACAGCGAAGTATTTAAACAGCCTGCTAAAGGGATATAGATCTTATCCACACAAAAAGCTCTTCACACTTACTCTGATCACCTACCTTGTGTGTGCTTACGACCACTTTTTCTTTTTCACTTAAAAGCGAAATTAATCATACATTCACTTTGTCTCACTGAGGTGTAAACACATTTCATACTAACCACACAAGAAATGTTCTCCAGATTAGAGCCTTAATGTCGGAGTTACACAACTTTCAGGCCCCCTGTGCTCTTTGTGGATTAACAAGCTATCAGAATTATTAGGCAGCTCTGCAGGGTAATTTCCTTCATTTTGTAGAGTACAATTATTCAAGCAATTATGCAAGCATAGGAAGCAATTGCTGATAACTTATTTTTTCAGAAATAAGACCCTAGCTTTTCAGAAACAGCTTCCAATGTAATTGCTGTGAAACCTGAAGAGCAAAAACAGCCACTCTGTAAATACACAGCTTTTACAATTTAAATAAATGGTTACTTTTTCCTTATAAAATAAAGTGTTACCTGATGCCCGAAAGCTTCAGATGGCATGAAAATTAGGCTTGAATTGCACAGAGAAAGTAACTACTTTGTACTGGTAATGGCTAAACACTGTAATGATTTGTCAATTAAACTGTGCTGTAATTTCTGTACAGAGTTATACAGTAAGTGAGAGTATGGCAATATCAGGCTTATAAAATAGGGTGACACGTTTTGCATCGGGCTACTTTAGAAATTGCAGCTGCTGTAAAACGAAGCGTGCGTTAGCAGCGCTAACTAGAACTGCAGTTCTCCACAAGCGGCACACACTTCCAGTGCTATTACCACTAATCTGCTCCAGCGTAAAGAAATTCAGAAACCATTACCCAGGTTTCTGGCAATGAATTTCAGCTCCATGGTGAGACTCACAGCTACTCCCGCTCTGCTGTCCTACCTCCTCCTTCCCTGTGCAGCAGGGCTCTGGGAAGTGCCTCAGATGACAAGCCTGGAGGCCACCAGGAATAGTTTTGTCTTCTGGAATGGCCCAGCAAGGCCACTGAGTCATCAGAAACATTCGCTTGCCACATACACACTAACTTCATGATTCTGTTGTGGCACCATAAACTCTTTATGGAAGCAGCTATGTCAACACACAATAGTAGCGGGAGCTGACCTAAGGTCATAGATGTGAACTCCCAGCCTTTCAGAGGCTGACTTTGCAGGATTTAGTATGCCAAACCAAGCCCTGAACTCACTGTTGCCTATAAAATTCGACTTGGTAGAATATTATCAAATAAACATAAGGGTGTGGACATGGCTAAAGCAAACAGAGGAAAATGACCTTTTTTGTGGAAACACTTCCAAAAGTCACCCAGCTCTGCACACATCTTCTAATGCCTGGGTCTTCCACCCCGCTTTATCTCCTTTCCCATTTTCATTGGATACAACATTGAGCAAACCCTTCTCTTGGCCTGCTGCTACTCCAACTGCCTCTGGCTTTTGTTAATCTGAAGTGTAGCACTGACATGTTCTGCTGACTGGCACTACCTCCTTCCTAGCCACGCACAACCTAGTTCCAACCCACTTCCCTCTGGAAGACACACAGTCATCCATGTGGTCACACCAAAGCTCTCTTCCTCATGCTCCACTCCTCAGACTGTCCATTGTGCTTGATCACCAGCATCTTCCTGCTCCTCAGTTCTTTCTTCCTTGGAAATCCATAGTCTATAGTTTTCTGATCCACTTATGCTCTCATTTCATGTCTTCCTTGTAGCAACATACCTAACACCACTTGTTTCCACATTTCCATTACACTCACCTGCCAGCATTTCTAAATTAACTTCTCATTCAACAGTCTCTCCATCATCATTTTTCTGAAAAGAAAATATGTCCTCACTGACACCTTATTCTTCTTCTGCTTCCAGCTCACCACCAGCAAGGAGATGACAGAACTGGCCATTTTTCACACTTTATCTGCTTACTCCTCCCCCCCTGAGGTGCCATCCTCAGTGCCTTTGTTTCCATCTCTTTAGTCAGTCTGTCATGGCAGTCAGTCAGCTTTTCTTCAGCACCTCACAAAACCCAGCTCTTCTTCCTTGTCATCGTTATCAGATGTTTATGGGAATGATGCCCCCACATCACCGCAGCTTCCTCATTTCCCACCTCTCAGACCTTGACCTCCCCTCCTCAGCCAGGGGTCCCTTGTTAATTACTATCTCCATTCTTAACTGCAGGCTGCTGGTTTCTACCCTTGCCTCTCCAATCTTTTGGTTTGCCTTTGAATTTTCTCCTGGTCGAGCTTACCATGCACGCTTGCCTAACTTCTCCATCTTCCCCGCACACGTTCCTTACCTGGACCTTTCATTTTCTCTCCATTTTCACAATTCTGTGCTTTATAGAACCATCGCCTACGTCTAGATCACCTTTCCTCCCCCGTTTCCAGAGCCCCCTTTGTTCTGATCCTCATGTCATCAACACTGCAAAACCACGTACATCGAAAGGCTCTTATGAGTTTGCTTTCTCTGCTTTGGTTTTCTCTCTGCACTCCCCCGACTTAATTTGCTGGTTGATTCTTTCTTGACTGCACTAGCTTTATGACACAGAGTACAGACCAACCCTTTAGTTTACTTTATTTCTAAACAAAACCAAGCACTGGTATTATGAACTCGGTATTGCTAACTATATTCATTTTTATTCTGAGCATGCTGAATAATTGGAAGCAAAGAAAAAAAGAAAGGATATTAAAAATTAAATTACATGACGAATCAAGAATTTTAAGAAAAAATAGCTAGCCAGAAAATAATTTAGCTGGTGATGGCCTAGAAAACACTGCTACTATTTTTCAAAATTGCAGAGTCAGAGGTTCTAATTTCCTTAATGGAATATTTTTATTTAGCTTCACTTTGTTAGAATAAGGCCCTTGCAGTTGCCTGGTTTTATTCATTAAGCTATTCCAGCAGAGCTTATGTACTGTTTAAATTGTCTGGCCTAATCAATGATAAAGTCTATAATTAAATCAGAATGCTGTCATTCAAACATACTTAATCTGGAATATATGATAGATTTAAAAGCGTAAACAATGACAAGGAAATAGCGAGCTTAATACAGCAATTAGAGAAAGGGTTTCATTAAGGGTCACCCCAGCATATGGATTCCATTTCACAGAAAATATCTGCCAAAGCCACGCAGAAGCCACAAGGGTTATTCTGTTACCACGGAATATGAGTGCATCCGATCTTACAGTGCTACAGGAGAAGGAGCACGTGTAAATACTTGCTGTCTGATGTCGATGGAAAGCTGTCCACTGAAGCCACCGTGCATCGGAGCAAGGGAAGGAGGCATTTCAAGGCGTGACGTTATTTCAGAAGCGGCAACCGATTCCTCCTGGCCACGGGAAGCAGTATTGTGCGTCCTCTGTTGCCTGGCTATGCAGTAGTGGTGCCAGGAACTTGGGTCAGTACCATTTTTACAGCTGACCGGTTAAAGCACAGTTTTCCTTCACCTACATTACTGAAAAAGAACATTTGCTGTCCCCGAGCCACATACTACGTGTAATGGCAAAATGTTGGTTTGTCTGTCGTTAGAAGGGACCTCACGATAATATCTGCCTGTAATTTCATCAGATTTCTTTAAATGTAAAAACCCTTCAAGAAAATGAAAATTGGAGTCAGGCACACTACTGCAGTGGTCCCTTCGGACCTCAAAAAAATATACAAACCTATGAAATTTTCAAAATTCCCTTTTTGAAGGACTGCCCACATGTCTGCAGGCACAAGTTTTAGGTTTTTCATTGTTTAAAGAAAAATCAGGAATACAGCAGCTATAAAATGTTGTAACATGCGCGGCTTCTTTAGAAGTCAACTAATACCTCTTTAAAGAAGGATACCGATCCCCCCCAAATTCACTTTTCTATACCGAAGCTACAACCTCTTCGGAATTTGCCTTGCTATAGTCACAAACACCTCTTTCTCCTGTTTTAACACAGAAGAATCCGTAAAAAAAAAAAAATTACATAGAGCCATGTGTTTCCCCGACATCTCCGTACAAAGCAATTCTAAACCTTTTTTTTCCACGAGTTTTCAGATTCCAAGCAAGCGCCCTCCAAAACCAAGGTTCTCGCCCCAGAGGAGCCCTCCGGAGCTCAGCATCCCCGTAGATGTCACTGCGCTAACCGCACTCCGCTCCCACTCCCCATCACACCCAAGCTGCTGGGAAAGAGGGGGTCCATGAGGACCACTGAGTCTAAACTCAGCCCTAGACAGCAGCTTGACAGGGGCAAGCGGAGGGTCGGGCTTGTAGAGGAGAGTCAGATATGTGAAGCAAAATCTGATTTGAGATCAGACATGCCATGATGTTCATGACCCTTTTCCTCGAAAAAGGACCCTTCTCTCAAGATTTCTAGACCAAAGTTTAGCATTTCATTTGAAAAAAAAAAAAAAAGATCCTCAGGCCACTTCACGCTGGGCTACAGCATCGGTTCTGCATTTGGCCCCACTCCTGAAAAATGCTCCAGGCAGGCACAGAGATTTACCAGCACCCTGCGCCTCCGGTACACGCAGCAAGCCAGGACTGCGTGCCCTGCTCCACTGCGCAGCTTTCAACATCCTCCATGCACAGACTCCCTTGGACTTGGAACCCCTCGTTTCCCACACATGAAGAGCCTAACTGCTGAATTCTCCAAGTAGTACCAATATTGGTTTGGAAGAGCACTTAAAAAGCAATGATACTAGTTCATTAGAGTTTGTGTTTCCAGGATGTTTTGGGATTAGTGGTAAAAAAAATGTCTCAGAAACAAGCTAGAGCAACTGCTGCATATTAAAACAGGATGGAAAAAGTTATTCTATTGATGCCAGCTATGTTAGTCCACTAGCTAAATGATTAATGTTGATAATTCCTCTCCAGCAGACTCATTAAACCTGAACTTATTTTTCTTACAGGCCTTTGACATTTCCTACTTTCTTAATATCAGAGGTAATGACAGTGGCGTGATTATATACTTATTCCTTTCCACCTTCAAGGAGTTTTCTTTGGCAAGAGTTACTTTTTAAGCAGAAAACCTGCACACGAGTATTCATTCTTTCCCAAAAACTGTTACAGCTCCATTAGCAACACTAAACGGCAGTGCCTTAGAGGAATGTGCGACAACCCCTCTAAAAATTAAATAGTCAAGGTATTCAGAGCAGTACCATGAGAAAGATATTTTCTACAAAACTGCAATTTATAATGGTGGGGGGGTTCTGTCCCCTCCCCCCACATTTCTTTTAGATCCTGTTGTCAAAATATGTCCAAGTTAAACAAAGAAGAAATTACAGAATGAATCTGGAGCTTAGCCTTGAAGAATTAGGTTTCACTCTAATTGAGATCATACGCTGCATGTGCAGTTTTGGCACATAAGCCATATTAATCAGAAAGTCTTTAATCGTGGATAATTTCTCCTGTGTGTGCCAGATTGGGCATTCTGCTGCTGGCCCAGCTTCTAAGTCTGTTTAAGAGTGCACCTTTGACTTCATAAACACCCGCTTACAAAATTGGGGTCAACTTCCTCCTATGAAGGTATGCTACACTGGAGCTAAAAAAATTCCCTTAATGATTAAATTGCATCTCATATGGAAATAAAAATGTGCAGATTCCAAAGGAGTGACTATTTCGAGTGATTACAACTCGTGTTGGAAGTAGCCCACTCTCAAGCCCATCTTTCTATGAAGTACACAACAGATGAAAGCCAGGGAAGATGATCCAACAGCCACAGTATGAAATTTGATGACTGGACTGAGCATCATTTAATCTACTGTTATTATACTACTGCCAAGATCCAAGTCCAGAAAGAGTAAACGGGGCAAAAAAAGTGTTTCTCGCATTCATTTCAAGACTGAGCAGGGAGGGTGAGTAACTAATGACACGCCAGTATTGACTGGATTTGCATCCCTTCGCAGCTGGGATAAAGATGGGACTACCAAAGCAGGCAGTGAAATGCCCCACATACACAGACGCAACCCTGTTACTGCCAACCTAGAGCATGACTTATGAGCCACTACGACTTCGATGGAGTCCACAACGTCATTCCAAAAGCTGGGCTACATTTGCAGGAGATCAGAATTAACTGCACTCCTCCTACTGAAAAATATTATCACTCACATCACTCATGCCTTTTATTATATTGTTCATATACTTAGAACTTTAATATCCATAGTGCATACATGGATCCATAAAATCTAGCTTAGATTTGGCATAATTCACAAGCAGCCTTTTATAACAGATGGACCTTTCTACTAATTTCTGCACCTGTACGTTCAAAATGAGCTTCTGTCCCAAGTGCTCCATTTAATATTTAAGCTATTCAACTGTATGACACCCATGAAAGATAAAGTTACTGCTACAGAATTACCCTTGTATGAATTTTAAAGTAATATAGCAAAACCAACTGCAGCGTAATACATCAACCTTTAAAAAAGGAAGAGAAAAAAATTAAGGGAACCCTCTTTACTCAAGCATACCACTTCCATGAAACATCACACACGCTGCACTCATGCCCATAATTTATTTCAGTGGTGACTGCTAGACTTTCCATGATAAAATTTCCAGCTTCAGACACCCTTCCTCGTTTCTACAACTTTGTGTTAACCAGCTCCAGCCTGCCTTACGCACCTTGTGTGTCTACTCCCCCAGTCCTTGAAAGCAACATTTTGCCTCCTCTTTCTCTCTTTACCCACAATTATCCACTTTCCTCTCTGCATTTCATGTGAGAAGGCTGTTCTAAATATTATCTCTTCACCTAATTAACTCCAGGAATTTTTCTAATCTGCCAAAGTTTATACTTTCCTCCTTTGCCCAGAAAAGTGGTAATTTACCTCCTTTCCCCTGTCAAACTGGGTTTATTACAGCTGGGTTCTACTTCTGAAGGGTAAATTGAAGTTTTGCATGTTCTCAGTTATAAAATCAGGAGCTGGAAGCTAGTTGCGCTAGGGCAGAACAACTGAAAAAACCAAGAGCTTTAGCTCCTATAAAGTCCATTGGGATATTTTGGATGATTTTCAGGAAAGGGACGATTCTCTGACTCTTCTGTTTTTTTATTTCAATAGTAAAATAATTTTCCGGTGATTTTCCCAAGCATTTAACACCAGCGTAATGCTGCTCCTTGCCCGGTTTACCATACATTTCCATAGGAGACACAGACCAATGGTATGTGCCTACAAAAATATACCCTTCAGAGTAAACAATCAAACTTTTGGTGTGACAGCTTATGAAAACTCCAAATAGAATGTATTTTATCTTTCAAGGATTTCCAGTGATCACATCTCTCTTCCAATAATTGACATTGCATGGCTTTAAAAGAAGTGCAGCATAATTAAACCCTCACAAGCACCATGACATGTAAGGAGAATTAGAAGAAATCCTACATATTAATAAGGCTACCATAAAAATAAAAAAATAAAAACACACTGCACGAAGAAAAAAGCTCTTAAACATCTGGAAGTATCACTGTCTTTCAGTGGAAGGCAGGCTGGGAAGCAGCTACCAAAGGCCTTTGTGGTCCTTGCTTGGAATGCAAGAAATTCTGAAGAAAGAGCATGGGTTTTCACGCTCACCTAATGCTCTCCTTGATGGCAGGAGCCTCCAACTAGAAACAACAGGCAAGTCTACTGTTCCAGACGGTCAGTTCAACTGTTTCCACAGGGAATGAGAATAAACAAGGCCCCTGAAGATGGTAGAGGACAGAATCACGACAGATGCAGGTGGCACCCAAAGTGACTTGGAAGGACTGCCCTCGCCTCCCGGATGCCTCAGACCCCGTCCCAGCTGCCAGCAGCAGAGAGCTGTCCCGTGGGTGACCGCTGCCTGCTAACACCACAGCATACAGCGCAGAGGTGATCGATTAACAGACATACTCGGTTACTCTTAGAAGCTAAGTTAGGACTCCAAAACCAATTTACCTCAGCTTGGGAAGTTACTGCTTTTCAGTCAAGTCACGGTGTCGGTCCATACATCATCTCCTGGCCTGCAGGAAAGGTGAGGTAACCCAGCTACATGCAAAATCTGAATGAAAATTTAATCTGAATTGCACCATGTTTTGCTACGGGCCAAGAATGTACAGACTGGCGGTTAAGGAAATTAGTAAATATTAATAAAAAAGCAGTAAATGTATTTTACTTTCTTCCTAGAGCCAGGAAAAGAAATCCTCTTCACCTCGGACAGATGCTGAATTCAATTTTTAAGTCAGGCCATGGATTAGGTAGGGCTCTAACCAGCCCCATTAATAAAACAGTCTCTAGCGCCCGAAGCTCAATCCAGCCTAAGGCTTTAACAAAGTTCAGGCTTTAAAATGCTTGGGAAGGGGTTAGGAAGACATGTGGTTGTGAACGGAGAACTCTTCCAACTCTTCAGAACTGCTTTATGGTACAAGCTGACATTGCAATTGATTACATCTATTTTGCATATTTACAGACTAAAGGTTTCTGTATTTTTTCTTCACTTAATAGCTTTGGACCTCGTTTAATCCACAGAATAATTCCAGCATAACGTTGTCTCTCATTAAAGTCTAGGGTAAACATTATACTTTTCCCAAACTTTAAGAGATTCACTGTGTAAACAACAACAAAACTCAGTCTGTAAACTATTTCTTATCTAGGAAAAAAACAAAAGCAGTCTTCTTGCATTGCATCAGCTAATGAAAAAGTGTAAAATAAACTGCATTTTTGTTTTTGAACTGGGGAAATGGGAAGCACAGAGGAGGAAACCGAGGGCCACTTCAGCAGATACAATGCATGGAAAACCTGCTGCTCGTGTCCTCCTTCCAAGCTAGCTTTTCCTTATCCGCTTACCTAAGTCTAATAGGAGAAGTGTATAACATCACTGACTTATGGTAAAATTGACTGCGTGTCAACACTGGTTATCTTACTATTTCTTTTAGTAACGCTTCGCAAAAACAATAATGTAAACCTCCGGAGCAGAACAGCACGCTAACTATTGGCCATCGAACTTGAGAATCGCATTTCAAAGCTGATCGTTCAGATTCAAAGCTGCAGGCAGCTGTGCCCATTGGGGATTTCTCAACATTTAATCCACCAGAAAGATAAAGGGTTAAATCTCTGGCTCCCTGAAGTCAATGGGAGTTTTGCCCCCAATTTCAGCAGGGCCAAGGTATCGCTGACAGAATTAGGGAAGCCTTTGTCAAGGGATGTAAACTAGTAAAAACGTCTTGTCTGAAGGAATGTTAGCTTCCAAGTCAGATAATGGCACCATTCACCAGCAAGAATGGCAGGTTTAATCTGATGGACCGAGCATCCTTTAATCCTTCCAGCTATCCATTAAACTGTTTATTCTCAATGTAAATTGTTCCAGCCATAAATTTACACCAGCTAAAGTGCCTATCATTCCGGTTTATGCTCAACCACAACCACAACTTTTGTATTTTCTGACACGCATTTACAGATTTTCAAAGCTTGTACTGTCTAAACTTAAAATCCTAAGCCAGGCTAAATTAAAGCTGCTTTTTCCAATAACAGTGTTCCAACACTTAGGAAATACAATCTGTATTTAAAAGGCATGCTTCTTCGATTGCACCCCAAATGCTTGCGTGCTATAGCTTCCAGATTGGAGGAACTTAGCTAAAAATCTCTTTCTAAATGTTTTCTATCACTCTGGGCCCAAACTAGCGTTCCCTAGAGTTACCATGATCCTTGACCAGATTATTTGGAGAGGATTTACAATGCAGTCATCTTAATACTAGTATCCATTATAAGGTGAGAGAGAAAGCAAATGTGTTTCCTTAGCACAAACTACTGGACAGTTTTCTGGGCTGGGAATGGTTTTCTTGGCTTCCTCCATCCAACCTTCCTTATACTGCAGTTAACCTTTTCTTTTCCAGTATACAGGGATTTCTGTAGGCCCTGCAAAACATACACATTTTACATGTGGATACGCAGGGCAAAGATGAGCTACACGCACACTTTTACAGTCTCGCAGTCTGGTGTAACTTCAGAGAAAGCAAGGAGCAGCTGTCTACCCAGGCTTTCTTCACCCAAGGTTGACACCACTGCAGTGAATGGAATGGGATGCAGTGATACTGTGGCAAATTTTAGTAAAGTATGGATTCGTTCGTAATTTGATTCCCAACTAGGGGACAACAACTAAGCCCTAAATTATCAGTTCCGATTGCTGTGTATCAACCAAGGATATGATTATTCACAGAGGTAGAACAAAGGTGACTTACAATGATTTAAAAACACATTTTCCTTTTTTCTCCTTAAATTCTGACTAGCAATTGTCTTCAAAATGAGTAATTTATTATGAGATTATATTCAACAGGTTGTCTAAAGGGAGGTGGCAATAAAAAAAAAGCCACATTTGCTTTGGTCCTGCAGACACAGACTTGCAGAAAGCTTCCAGGAGCTGTAATTGAATGCGAAAATTCTCAGGACAAGTTAGACATTGGAAAGCAAGTTTAAGTGTACCCATAATGTAAGTCCATTAATCCTCAGGTAAACTAACAATAAGGATTTGCATACAGCAAGAAAAAAAAAAAACAACAAAACCACACATTCAGACACCAGTTCAGAGCATTCTGTTTTCCTAAGAATCTCTTTTGAGTATAATTCAGTTGCTTATAAAAATATACCATATGTAGGATTGTATTGAGCTACATTAAGTATTTGCAGTAAAGTTTTACAGAATACGCTGAACAGAAGTGCAGTTGTTTTTATAAAAACGTAGTAGTCCACAAAGTTACTCACGTTTATATTCATATCTAGACATCATTTTCTAAAAACTCCTCAGACAAAAATAAAAGCCCACCAACCTTGCTCATACAAAACTTTCAGATACAGAAGAAACGGTATACCCTGCACACATAAACCTAGCTTGCTATACAGCTTCCTACTACTATTGAACATTTAAAAAATATCTGAGTCAACCCATCAGTCATCTCATCAAATATCCATTATGCCTTTCTGTTGACACAGACTAAACCTGGAATGGGTGTTACATCTTAAAACTATATGACTTGAGAAGAATACTGATTTACCAACAAAATTATTTAGGGGAATACTCTTCCTTGGTCCCTCGTTTTTCCCCATTTGAAAACACGCTTCCCTAACTAACAATCCTCCTTGTTTAATGGCGAACGGTATGCTTACTACAAAGCTTCTTGTGTTTCAGTTTGTGTGATCTTTTCACCCATTCACACATTCATGATTCAAATTAGCTTCCTAAAGTTAACTTTCTAATTTTATTTGAAAAACATTTCTCTGTTGAGAAACCAAGTCACTGCTTTATACTTGTATCATATTTCATTAGAAACTTGTTTCTTAACAGGAAAATATGAAGAAATGCCTGAGCAAGTAAAAGAGAATTACCAGTCATTTTTTAAAAGTATAATTTAATTAATTTGGATTGATTAAGTACAATATGCAAACAAAATCTGGGCTCAGCTACCGTCAGTAAGTTCTCATTTGTAGAAGAGCCAACAGAGGTGCCAGAGTAACGGTTTTGCTTGTCCCTTGCTGGCCAGACTCCAGCCTCCAAAGTCTGAAGCAATGACCTGGTGCCGCCTTGTTTCAGAAACAACTAATGAGCCAGTCCTAACTGCTGGAAATGTGCAACTTCTCTAAAGGATATTAATCACACATGTGGTAATCAGTCTCCTCCTTTAACAAATGCATCATCACCTTTCTGCTGAATTTGTTGGGTAGATGAGATTTAGTCCAACTTTGGTTTTGAGCAAGTCCTGAGAGGGTAGATGATGTGATACTACTAAAATGTAAAGCTCCAATGGCAGATGATACCTCATCTAGCGTAAACACTGCTGATACAAAATTAACCCATCACAAAAAAAAAAATTCAATGAACTGGAACCAAAGAAAGTTTACCCTGAATCAATGCTTTGTGTCATGTTCAAGGAACCAGAAAACTGGGTCTGTTATGAAACTGAAAAACAGCTTTCAAGAACTGCTGCTTACACATACTGATCATGGATTCCAATTTTTTCCCCAGTAAGTAATGACCAAAGCCTAAACCAACACATGTCTAATCCACCCGCAATGAAGTTGGGACATTGACTCTTCCATTGGATTCAAGATTTCAGCTCCACCGTTCCAGGTGGTACAAAATAACAATTTTACACCCAATTTCCTCCCATCTTTAGTACTCAATATCCTTGTCGGGAATTTTGGTGTGTCTGTGTTGTTGACTAGACACAAACCTAACCGGAGTGTTTACAGCAAGGAAAAGGTGAGTGACATACTCTGCGCTATAAACATCCACAAGAAACAGTGAAGATGAATGCACTGAACTGAGCTCACACCAAGGCCAGTCTCTGACACCTCGAGTCCTCTCTCGCAGTCTGATGAAGGGCCTAATCTACCTTCTGAATTGTCAGATCCATAGTCAGGGTAAGTCTGCCCATCAGCTGGGACACACAGTCTGCCAGTTAACGCATTACAACTCTTGCACGATAACTCTAGCACAGACTGTATGAGCCAGCTACAGTTACCAGCTGGGATGGCAAATCCAGCTCGAACCAAAGCCACCGACCAGACTCCTACGGCACAAAGCCCAGCTCCAGCTCCTGGCAGCGGATAACAGAAGTTCCGTCCAAGTCCTGGGTGGGAGAAAGTTCATAAGTCTTTTGATTTCTGCTCTGTATTTACTCTTCTTTTCACACCTCCTTCATCCAAGACCTTGTTTGCCTGTATCCCCAGACATCCCACCCAATTCCCAACCCCGACCAGGCAGAGGGCTGCAGAGATTACAGAAACAATTTCTGTGTTGAAGACAGTGATGTGTTGCAGTCTTGACTGCCTGAAAGACATTGGGTTAAAGCAGCCCTAAGAGGAAACAGACCTTCGTGGGTTACTGGTGGTCATCACAGAAACATTCAGCACAGTAGCTCATCCAAGTGCCAGCTTCTTGACTTAGAGCACGCTTTTGTCAGTATATCTTTCTTTGGAAGAGTGCTGAAAGTTTTCCACTCAAAACTATATTAATGAAAGTTAGAGATGTATTTTGTTACACTTAAAACCCAGCTCATGTTTGGAGTTGTGTGTGGAAGTAAAGCTGTTGCTTCGTATGCAGACCCACTTCACTGTTTGTTTTTTTCATACAGAGCTCTAACTTTCGGTCCAATGTATTGTGTTTCCAACACAGACACAAGGCGAGGATTAGGAATCAAATTAGTAATGAATTGTGCTGCGTCACTTTATAGTGTGTCAGAGTTAGTTGCATTTCAGATTTTCTCCTTTGTATGAAATGGCTTAATGATTGGAAGCATTTTTCAATGGAGCATCAGAGATCACATCTTTCTTACTGCTATTTACTGTTTATACTGATGTGCAGTGTAGAGAACCAGCTAAGGCCAATTTATTTCCCTATCACACACCCATTATTTGATAAAGTAGTAACTTTTTGCTTAATAAAGACTTGATTATTTTCTAGTGTTTTGGCATACGTCTTTTTAAAATATACTGGCACATTATGCATGGCTTTGGAAAGAAAACATTGCTCTGAGACACAATTTTACCAAGGCCTGTAATTTTCTATATCCCTTTTCCCTCAATTCTCTTTAAAAAAGCAGCAAAGATGTTTACATTTAAATTTGGTCTTCCTTTAGGATTTTTCAGACTCCACTTTTATTAACTCCTTCCTAAAAGGCCGTTAGGCCATTTTGTAAGAGAACTGCAGAGTTAGGAAAGTAAGTTTGACCTTAAAAATAGATACATGTCTGTATCCTCTGTTTTCAGACAAACACCTGGAGGAACAAAACACGAAGTGGCACCTAAAAGTTGTAACTATTATAAAGCATCATCATCTGCTTAAAGTTCGGATTCTGCAAATGGACATGCGTGCACGCACTTACCTACAACACCGTTACGCTTTTGAGGGACCACAAAACCTCTTAAATTCCAACTGGCTTAAAAAGCATCTATTCCAAATCACCTTAATGATCAACACTGCTGATAGCAACAGCAGATTAGCACTGCCTTCTTTCAGTTTATGCGTTCGAAACTAAGACATTACTCCTTAGAGATCAAGGTTCAGAGCAAGTGGTATAATTTAACTACAAGTATTAACACCTCCACAGAACAAGCGCTCATTTTCAGGAATAATGTCCTACTATTTCTGTTGCCCACTATATTAAACAACCACAGCTGCACGGTATTTTAGCATCTAAAAAAATAAATCTTAATCTTATTAAGTTCTTATCATTGTTGCTGTCTGGCATGTTATCAAGCAGCAGAGATATCCTGACGAATGCAGTGTATTTGCTTCTAACCAGCTGTACCTTTCAAGTCAAAAAAAAAAAAGAAAAAGCTTCAAAAAACTCTTGATTTAAATAAATTTGCAAAACCAACAGAAATTGGACATCTTTTCTTAAACACCTCTGTGAAGTGGTAAATGCAGGACAGAACGATTTGAGGAACAAACATCTCTTTAAAAACACAGTCTCAAGGGTTTCTATTTTATCACCAGCCAAACAAGAGTTCACCTGGAATATGTACAGCCATTTTGACATCCAACACTGATCTTGCAGGCTCTGGAGCAATCAAAAAAAAAATACTAGAGTAAATTAGGAAATGCCTTTCACATTCCATGTTTTTCTTTGAGATATTGCATATTTTTAATGTCAAATTTGTCCGTTTGCTTTTCTGATACAGACATGATTACAATAAATAACAGTGCATAGTGTAGATATATAGAAAATAGTATGTCTATATACAGTGAATATATACAGTGTAGACTATTTCTATGGTAAAATTCCCAATGGACTTTTGCAATAATCTGCATTTTTTTATCCAAAGAGCTTCTAAAGACATTGATTGGGAGAAACATCAGGCTTGAGGATGAGTAATGCATAATTAACAATGAAGATGGCAACAGCTGCTAAAATCCCCAACAAAGACTACATACATATGAAAGCAGGATGCGAGAAGAGAACCCTATTTCTGGATCTACCTTCTTTCTTATTATATATACATCCTGTTGGCTTGGATTTCAGTAGCCCAGCCAATGATGCATGCAGAAGTGCATAGACATGTTCTACAGCGCTTCCCTCAGGTTGGCACCCATGGCATTCTGCCTTTGAGGAAGCTCAAAACAGCGAGCCATAGTCAAACTTGACAAACTTTGTCCAATTTGGGGTCAAAAAAAAAAAAAGATGACAGGCCAGGAACTGTCAAATCTTTTTTCCTCCAATATCTGAAATCCAAAAGCTCAGTAATGTTCTTCAAAACCTGGGGCCCCAATTGACACGAAGTTGGAGCATTTCACTGGACCCCCATCTGAAGTATCCAGTGCATCTTCACATCAGTTTTTTTGCACATAGCCAGACTGAGAAGAATGATCAGAATCATTACCATGGTGAAATGAGATCTTCTCACAGTAGTACAACTTTAACCAACCTGGGCAGGCTTCCAAGGCTTTAGAGTATTGGCTTAGCTCGGAAAAGCTTCCAAAAATCATAAGCTGATCCGAAATTCCTCCAGGTCACTGTATGACTGGGCCAGAAGTGTTCTCTTCTGGGGCACAGCTCCACAATTGTGTCAGCACGTGGCAGCTCCCCCCAAACGAGATCACCTCTGCGGGTCACCCTCTCCGCAAAGCGTTTCCCACAAGGCTGGTCCGGGCACTGTGTACACATGGTGCCAGCCCTTCATATATTGCAACAGAAGTAGGATGGGGAGCTCACACTGGAGTAACTTTATACATTGGACACTTCTAGGATTCAGAGGTGTTTCTTTGTTCAGCTGACTGTGTTATTCTATGCAGTGACAGAAATACAATACTCACGTAAACTATACATCAACGCGGGCCACTCTAAGGGTAAACACAAATGCCAGCTGAGAGCAAGAATCTCCATAAAAGATTTCAGGCTGCAAACTCAGAATGTTCTGCAGTGGTTTGGTTTCACTTCTCTGCCTCTCCTTTCCATTGTGGGTGCGCGATACCCCCCGCAGAGCACGGGTCCTGCTGACCTCCCACCCGCCACACCTCTGAGAGCACAGAATAAACAGAGCAGCTAATCACGGGCTGGAACACAGCATGGAAGGAGCCAGAAGTTCACCACCACCACACATCCCGAGGGGATTTGTAGCACACGATTACAAGGCGGGAACACCGTGATATTTACTACTGCGGCAGAGCTTACACCCAAAAGGTGAACAGAAGTTTCACCTGCCGAGTTCAGAAGATGGTCCTGCAAACAGATCTTTGAGCTTATTCGCTCTTCCCTGTGCATAACACCTCAGATAAATCCACACACCAAGCTAAAGCTGAGATGGGCCTGGGGTAAATCTGTGTATTGTAAGCACTGGAAATTTTCAGCTCCTGTCTGACTGCCGAAGCATTCAAGAGCCCCATGAAGTAGCTCTGTACTTTCATAGAAATCATTCTGAGGCACACGGGTTTCTCTCTGCTTAGCTCAATTTAGCTGAATTCAGACTTGCACAGTTTAGCTGATACACTGCTTTTCCTGCAATGGGACACGCTGACATCCCCATAAACCAAATTAAATTCTAAAGTAATGCAGACTCCTTTCAGCAAAAAGATTCCTGTTTCCAAATTTTGAGAAAGCCATGTCCCACAGCAAAATTTGTACCTCACCGTGGGCACAAGAACAGAGCAGAAAGTACTCACACACTAAATAATGCCACAAAAAAAAAACTGTGAACATTTAATCAACTGTTAATCCTATCAGTTTGGTGTAAAATACCATATTGGTACAAAAACTTGACTCCCCCTGGTTTTTGTTGGGGTTTTTTGCTTTGGTTTTGGGGGTGTATAAGAGCTACCTGTGTTTACTCAGGCACAGAATCTAGGCCAACTCTTCTGCTGTCTTTGGTAACCTTCACTGAATGTTTTGTATTTATTACTGCTGAGGATTCCGTCATCCCTACGCAGTGAAGAAAAAAAAAAAACACCTCTTTTCTTAATGAACTGCACATTTCGTGCTCTGCTCTCTCTGAGCAGAAATGCAGTTGTTGTGCAAGTAGGACACCTTCTCTGTAATCTCTACTTTCAACAGATGACAAATTTTCATATTTCACCTGATATTTGATTAGATTAGTCCTATTTATTCTTAAAACAAGCTTGAATAACATTCATAATCACCTGTTAAGTTACTCCCTTATCTCAAGAAGCAAGTTCCTCCAGGATCTTAATAAACACATAGAGATATTTTCCCCCTCTCCCTCTTAAAATTTGCCGTAGTATTAAAATTAGTTAATTACTTGACCACTCAATCATATACGCACTCAGGCAGTTCATACAGCGACAGCTGAAAACTCCCGTTCAACACCGCACCGCCACGCGCCCCGTGCAGCCACAGCAGCCTCCCAGCCACGCTTCTGCCGCGGGCGGAGGTTACAGCTCACAGGCGCTTGGCTGGAACGCGAACGACTGAAGCGAGTGAAAGACTCTGTGTATGCGTGGGGAACGTGAATGTGATATTAATTATTAATTTTGACAAGTCTGAATACCATAATAATGTATTATTTTAAGCTGCAAGCTTTTTAAAAAGCCATTGAGGCTAAAATGATTCGACTTTGCGGCTTGGACTCTCATTCCTCAGCGTTAACAAAATGCGCAGTGACAACAAAATGGGTTGTGACAGACTCTGGCAAGTGCGGTCTTGTTTTGTGTATTTAATAAAGGGCTGATAAATACAATGTTTAAAGTGTAAGGGTTGGAATCTATCAGCCAGAAAACACTATGTGTTAACCAACCTGTCAAGACAGAAAAGAAGCTTTAAATTAATACTTGCACAAACTGACCCATAAACCAATTTCTCCCTACTTCAGTACCATTTAGTAGCATGATACAGGTGCAGGTAACATTATTTCTTTAATAAAAATTGATTATTCGTGCAGCAAAACACACCATGACTAATCCTGCTCTTTTGTCCAAGCTTATGGAGGTGGGAACGGTGATAGATTTCTGCCTGCGTTTAAGAATAACTTACCAGGCGATTTATGATACGAATTTCAGAAGTACTCAGGGAAGCTTTACTTTTCACACCACCTGCAAGACCAATACCAAGCACCACTTTGAATCCCACCGTAAGCCTTTTAAATGTTTCCTACCTGCAAATCCCAAAGATTTTTTACACCTGTTAAGAGAAAACCTCATAACATTCTCACAAGTTATGTACTACTATCTTCACTAAGCAGATTTCAGAAAAGAAGGGGTCGTGGGCTTGGACACAAAAGAATCCTCCAATGCTCCCTCTTGGCACGGATAAAAGTGTAGGTTTTATCTGAAGCTGGCAGGGAGTTGAAAGTCAAAAATAAAATACAGCACTGGAGTAATGACAGGCTTATTTTAAAAGTGAACCCAAGTTATTCTTTTCCTATCATCCTATACAGCCATGGAAACCTTTGCAAATTTGATTAAATGCACTTTTTCATATTGTAGTTTTTAGTATGACCACAGATGAACTAGGAAATTCTTCTCTTTCCAAAGACTGTCACAATATTGCCTTTTATCTTTTACGTTGAATCTCATGGTAATTAGGTTGTTGGGATTTTTTTCTTAGTTGTCTATAAAATTAAGTTGAGGCTCCAACTTTCTGACCATCAGTGGTACAGAGTGAACAATAAGAGTACAGAGAAGCTTTAAAAATCACAGTCTCGATGACTTAATCACAAGCAAAACAATTGCTTTTTCATTAAGCTTTGTGATTCTTTTCAAGCCAGGCTCTTGATTCCTGGAGGCTTAACTCCTGATTTTGAGCTGGGATGGACAGTTCTACAACAGACAGGAAAGTCAGTCGGGTACCATATACCAAGTCATGCTGTTCAGAAATTCAATCCCTGATCCATAAAGATGTTTTCTCGAATGTGATATCAGACTAGAAATGGAGACATAAATTTGGGGTTTGAGGAATCAGGAGGGAAAACAAATTTGCTTCCTTCTTAAGTCTACCATTCACACGCACAGAGAAACCCTTAAGTTCGTCAACAACCTAATGAAGTCTGCTTTCGTGTAGGTCTTGTCTCCTCAGAAAACAGGTTAAAAAATCAGAAATCAGCAATTTTCATTGCAGTGAGCAGGGATTTTGTAAGAAACTCAAACTTTTGTCAAATTTCTTGTTGCCATATCCCAAAATCAGCCCTGCCTACAGACTAAAGAACAGCCTCAAAGACAAGTGCCCTATACTTCCATTTCCTTAATTCTTTGTCTTCTAGGTGATCGCCCACGAAATATTAACAACATAAAACTTTATTATAAGATGATAAAGGCCCATTTCTTCTGCATAAACAAGGAGCTTGAAGGTAAAGATACATCCAAATGTCATATCCTTTTTGTTCCAGTTGGAAAAACGATGGAGATCTTGCTATACCCGGGTCCCTGACATAGCTGTATATGCTACGCCCAGTCCGTGCAGCGGCCCACCTTTTATCTTCAGCTCCGCTATCCCCCTGTTTCATTTCAGAAAGTTCGGCCTTAATAATGAAAACAATTCAGAGCTGGGCCAGCATTTCAGTAAGTCTCTGAAACACCCAAAAGCACCATTTACACAACCACATCTAACAAGCTCACTAACTCATCTCTACAGAAGACAGCAAGGCTCTGTGACTACCAGCAGCAACCTATCCACAGCAGCAGAGTTCTGCACCATTTTGTATTTAATCCTTCGACTTCTTAAATTAGACCACTCTGGTAGCAAGAGTTTGTTTAATACTACCGCCCACGATTCCACATTACTCTTCAGTCTTCAACTGCCCGTTAACCTTAAATCTAGCTGAAACAGCGAAGCCACATTTAGAAGTAAACACACTTCCCTAACTGATGCTGATGCTGCTCTTTTCCTGCTACACAAAAACTAAGAATTCTGCTCAGCAAAACACAATGCGAACACCACTTTATTTGCTGGGAGCTGCAGTCAATAGGTATCAACCTATATATTATAGAAGACTTGAAGGACAAAGGAAAAAAAACATAAATTACCTAGCAGTATCAGAAGATCAACATATTTATGCCCCCAAAATCCTATTTATATTCCCCAGATTTAGGTAGCAGACAGACCCATCACTTTTAAATGATGCAAATTATTCACTATTCTCTCCAACTTTGCAAATGATTTGTTTCAAGGGAAAAATGTGTGGAGTTCTTCCACTCTAATTTCCAGAAGCTGCAGTCAAGTGTCTAGGTGGTAATAATAACACAACAGTGAACCAGTGTGCACACATATATCTCATTTTCTGTACATGTTTTGTAACCCTACTTAATAAAGACAGTATAAAACGAAAAGAAGAGTTGAAACTCAAGCCATTAGGACATTCAAATACCATTTCTTAAAGAAAATAAGTTAATCTTTCCCAGCAGTTACAATAAGCATTAACTCTCAAATAATCTGAAACCAAAAGAAGAGCATTCATTTAGGTACAATTATCAGAATCTCCAGCGTGACAGTTTTCATTAAGCCTAATTTGCATGTATTACCCAATGGCTCTTTAATAAAGCAGAGCTAGCTCTAAATATTGTCCTAAATCCTGTAAAGGCAAAAAGCTCAATCATCTTCTACCAGCCACTGATGGCTCCGATTCTGTAAAAATTGTTCTTAAAACTTTTTCAGCCAAGCTCTTAAGTAAGTGCATAATCCTTAGCCCTGCTGAAGTCTCCGAGCTTTAGATCGTACTTTCAAAACGGGATTTTTGCCAAAGTAAAGACTGAGAGTTAACAGGAACAAAGGAACCTAAAATTTAAGCAAATGCCTAAAAATAGCTGTTTCTTCTGTGAGGAACAGTATTGCCGGCTTCTTCCTGTGTGTTCAATTCATCAAAAAAATCCTTTCAAGCAAGGATTAAGTTGCGGTTACTAACAAGAAACCCTAGCAACTTACACTATTTAAATGTATTTTTGGACTGAATGAATTCTTGCTGCTGTTTTTATACCCAATTTTGAACACAAGAACGTATTTCCCAGTCACATCTGAAGGATGCATTACAAGTGAAATATGTGTGTGCTCATCTTTACCTGTATGATACAGCATTCTTACGATGTTTTTAATCATACTTCAAACACTGGGGGAAACTGCTCACTCCAGAAAGTAAGTGTGCTGCTAAAAAAAGACGGAGTTTTTCACCCTTTAAGCGTTATTACAAAAAAAAAATCTAAATCACAAGAGTCCATGGCAGGCATTTAATGCCTCATGAATTAGGTTATGTCCCATACACAAGGCAAAGTTACCCCAACTCACTCATAGCTCTCAAAACTTTAAGTGCTCTCTCAGATAGCAGGCAAACCTGTTAACCGTTATTATAACATGCAAGTGTGCATACACAGACATAAGAAGTAGTGGCCTAGGCAAAGCAGGCACAACTCCCAGGCCAGGCCTGCCGACTACTCGAGATGCCATCTAGCTCATTTCCACTCCCTAGTGTTCAACTGGATGGTCTTCACCACAGCTGCCAACAAGCTGACCCTAGAGATCACCAGCCAGTTCCCTCTGACTCCATGATATCCCAAGGAGCTTACAAAGAAATACATTGAGAGCTGTTAAAGGCAGCAACTTAGTTTTGGATAATTACAATTTGGTTCAATTATATTCTGTATCTTGGTCTTCACCTCCCTACCTGACAGCTATTAGGTCACTCTAAGATGTTGTATTCCCAGACTCTTCCAAAATAAAGCAATTAACAGGTGGGAAGCAGATGGCTTAGCAGCAGTACAGACGTAGCTAGCAGCACGTCTCTCCCACAGAGGTGCTGCATTTTCTATTTGTCAGCTAGCCAGCTCAAAATCCTCATCTTCTGGGAGCTGAGGTCTGCACTCACTCTTGAGGGGTACAAGGAGTTTATTAAACCTCTTCATTTCTCTCTCCTTGGTAGGAAAGGCTATAGCTTTATTTAAAAAACAAGATTAAGTAGCAAATCCTGAAACATAATACAGAGCAGACAGACAGATAATCTACAGAAGTTCCATACCCTTGGATGGAGGAGTAATCCATGCACCAAACACCACGACAGATCATAGAAGAAATGAAGGTGTAGGAGAGACTGAAGTCCTCCATCCACTGACAAAACACAGACAGCAACAGCAGCACTTCCTCAAGCCCTCTCAGCCAATGTGCCTTAAATAAGCCTTCAGTTCCCAGCTGCAGCTGATAGAGCAGCTCCACCCTTTCCCAGAGAGGTGCTAACTGGTTTCCAGCTAGACCCACAGGACTTTCATTAGATGTGTGAATTAGGACACTTCTGCAGAAAACACTAATTTTTACAACGACAGTTTTCAGCTGGTCACTCATAATTCATGCAAGAACGACACTGGTGGTCTGGAAACACCTCTTTACCAAATTCTTCCACCTTCTCCTCTCCTATTTTCTACCAAGAATTTTTAAAATTCAAAGAATACTACCTTGTTGTTGACCTGTGACAAAGGCCAGACTTCGCTGTGAAACGACTACCTCGTCCTTGAAAATCCTGTTCTTTTTGCTGCTGTTCCTGCTTCACATAGTAGAAGTAGGGGGTGAATGTGTTTGAAGAGTATTTAAGATCACAAAATTCCTGAAGCGTTGTCAGAAGTCAAGCTACACTAATATATTTTTTGTGTCTAGATGGGTTGAGGACACATCAAACTCCATGATTAATATTAATTTATTCCCTTTTTTCTAAAACACCTTAACAAGCCAATTTCTAAATTAACTTGTTGGAGCTGTGAATCTGTTTGCAAACAGAACAAGTCTGAGAAGCTAAACTAATAAAAGCAAGAGTCTTAGCAAATACCTTCTTCCTAGGCTCAGAAGAAGGGCATCCAATCTGTACCTCCTGAAAAGTCACTTGCTTAACAGCAACATTTGAATGAGCAGGTGAAAAACTCTGTCAAAACAGACAAGAAACCAATAAAGCACTAAACGTAATGACTGTCAACAGAAATCCCTTAAGAAATTACATTTCTATGTAATATATATAAACATTTACACAGTTATAGCCCTTGAAATATTTGAAACACTTTTCAATATGTATTCAATAATGAACGATACTATTCCATATTAGACACAAATAATGGTGCACAAATCATAAAATGAGCAGCTGCAGTGGCAAATAGACAACTACCATCCAGCTTAGGTAAAAAATAGCACTTTAAAGGTGGCAAGCACTATGTAATAACAACACAAAAAAGCAAGCAATGTTTCAGGTCTGGGGTTAGGGAGTGGGACTGCTGGTCCTGGGAATCAAGAACAGCAGCGAGAGTCCTGTTGGGGACCTTAGAAATGCTTATAAATATCTCAAGGATGGGTGTCAGGAGGACGGGGCCAGACTCTTTCCAGTGGTGCCCAGTGACAGGACAAGGGGCAACGGGCACAAACTGAAGCACAGGAAGTTCCAGCTGAACATGAGGAAGAACTTCTTCCCTCTGAGGGTGACGGAGCCCTGGCCCAGGCTGCCCAGGG